>Ga0209390_10001747_pt1 | contig 40557 bp, 33 predicted proteins | sample BON01_FD_187212 | JGI IMG/M metagenome (GOLD analysis project Ga0209390, IMG submission 187212) | Freshwater microbial communities from Lake Bonney liftoff mats and glacier meltwater in Antarctica - BON-01 (SPAdes) (version 2) | ecosystem: Environmental > Aquatic > Freshwater > Ice > Glacier...
TCGAAGTCCACCTCGTGCCGCAAGTCAACTACCCGCCCAAACTGCGCCGAATCGTCGAGCGGCACCTTGAGGAACTCAACATCAGCGGCTTGACCCTACCCGACGGCAGCGGCCGTCCCCTCCGCCTGCGCCTCACCCGCAAGGAACAAATCAGCGTGCGCATCGACGACTCCACCGCGACCTAACAAGTCCATGCCGCTCCCCAATCCCCCCAAATTTGAGGGAAATCAACTTGCTCCCCCCTCCCGCCAAAACGAGGTCGTTTAGTGAGGTCTGATCCATCAACTCCGCCGGCTCAATGAACGCAAACTGGGAATCCGATGATCCCGAAAACCCGGGGCGTGCCTGCTCCGGACTGGCTGCAATACTACTGGCATTCATCGATCAATTGTTAGGGCTCTCCTGACAGCATGCTACCGACTACCACCGGTAATCAGTTGCCCGTCCCGAAATATCATTCGGTCAGGTTGCGAAGATTCGTTCGGGGAAATTACCGCCAAAAACGCCCTTTGCAAGAGAGACGGGAGAGTGAAAAGATCTAAAGTTCCTTCGTCATCTCAAAGTGCTGAATCTCGCCCCACAGCAAATAACTCTTCGCGATGATGCCATACCCGTTCTTCTCATAAAACGGCACCGCACTCTCGCGCGCATGGAGTAAGATCCCGGACGCTCCCCGACGGCGCGCCTCGTCCTCAAGCCCAGCCACAATCCCGGTCCCCGCCCCGCGCCCCTGGGCCTCGGCCGCCACCCCCATATACCGGATCTGCATTCGACCACCCTCAATCGCATGCAAACGCCCCACTCCGAAAATCCGGCTATTCTCAATCGCCACGAGATGAAATGACTCTTCCTCGTCATCCCCCTTCTCAGATCCCCGTTCATGCCCCCAGGGCTCCCGCAAGACCTCCCAGCGAAGCCGAAAATACGCTTCAACCTCTTCGTCGGATTGAGGTGATCGGTAGTCCATGGCAAATCCAACTATTCTCCAATTTCCACGTCCTGGTAGAGATCCGCAAGGAGAAGACGGACGTCGACTTCGGGGAGTTCAAGAATGGCCTCAAGTCCCGAAATCACCTCCCTGCGGAATGATTCCCCCTCCCGCCGGTAAAGAGTGAGGGTCGCTGATTCGGTTTCGGCAAGGAGATACGTTTGAAGAGAGGAGAGGGTGGGGTAATCCCGATATTTCTGGGCTTCGTCAGTTCGGCGGGTCGAAGGGCTGAGCACCTCCAGGATCACAGAAGGTGCCAAAGTAAATTGCTCATCACCTCGAACCGGATGGCAAATAATCATCCCATCGGGGTAATACATCGCCTCGTCGTCTTGAAGTTTGACCCGAACCAAGAAATCGCTGTTGGTCGGTTCACAAAGTTTGCCGACGAGCTGATTGCCAGCATGGCGGGTGAAATTCCGGGCAATCCGTTGATGCACCATACTCCCACCCGACAGGGCATAGACGTGCCCGGCGACATACTCATGTTTGAGGGATAAAACCATTTCACCCCGCAAAAAATAGTCCTCTGCGGACATCAAGTTGCCAGAAAGTGCTCGGGGCATACTTGGATGCTAGACGAAAAAAGAAAGGGCGCAAGACGCGAGAAAACCTCGACCACGCCCCAAGACCCCCCTTGACCTTTTCGCTCCTTTCGTGGTTCCAAATCCCGCTTCCGCATCACTCCCCGGCTCTGCGCTAGAAACGTTCTCATCGTGCCGCCAGACAAGCAGAGATCCCAACTCTAAGTATCATGGCATTGTCATGTTTTTGAAACAAACACTTTCGACGCGGAGAAGTCGGCAGGGCGCGTTACCATCCGATCCCCTCACTGACCCGCTGGTCCTGTCTCGAAAGAAACCGACATTTCAGAGTTTCGTCCCGTTCGTAGATTTCGTGGCTGGCCCTTCCAGGGTGGCCCCTCCAAAAGAGAGAATCTCAGCCCCTCAACCAAGTTCTGCTCCCTTCTGCTCATTCTGTGGTCAATCCCCTCCGCCATTCCTTACGCCAATTTGTAATGGCCTTCCCATTCCTTGCGCGGTGGCGCACCCGCGAGGAGGGCATTTGCTTCGTCATTGCCCATAAAACGCTTGGTCTTGGGATCAAATTGGAGGTCGACATTCAAATACTCGGCGATCACTCCGAGAGTCAGGACCTGGGTCAGGGCTCCCCCCACGCTGAAGGGTGATTCGGTGTTCCCATTCCCCATGCAAGCTTGCGCGAAGCTCTCGGCATGATCGAACTTGGGACCGGTCGCATCCAGCGCTTCTTTGAAATCTTCCCGCGGCTTCGCCGCAATCACTTTGGACGTGCTCCAATGGGAATCGCGTTGAACAAGGTAGTCCTCTTGCTTCCGGTGAAGCAGGGTTCCCGCTCCCCCGAGCCGAAGAGGTTTTTTGACGTCCGGTGCCAGGTATTTTGGATCCACGGTGGTGGCGTGGTCCGCGCCCGCCTTCCAGATCATCTCCACGGCAGGCATTTTGGGACCACGGGCCGGGAAGGCGAATTCAAGATGGGTATTCATCGGGAAGGTCACTTGGTTGTAATCAACAAGCTCCTTGGGTGAGATCCGGGTGGGGTAGCCGAGCTCGAGGTAGTCGTGAAGGTAGTCGATAATGTGGCAGCCCCAGTCGCCCAGCATTCCCCCACCGTAGAGATGAAACCCGCGCCAGTCGAAGGGGTGGAAGAGAGGATTGAAATCCTTCACCTCACGCGCTCCACACCAAAGGTCCCAGCTTTTGAGAGACGCAGGCAGCGGAGCGGCCTTGGGGAAGGTCTTGATCCGTTTTTTGGGATCCATGAACCAAAGGCCCGGGCCCTTCCAGGCTTCGATTTTCACGACATCATCGACCACCCCCCCGGCGACCATGCGCTTGAATTGCTCCGAACCTCCGGAAGTGTGTCCCTGGTTACCCATTTGCGTGACCACCTGGAACTTCTTCTCAGCCCGCATCAAAATCCCGGCCTCTTCAAAAGTGTGGGTCAGGGGCTTCTCGACGTAGACATGCTTGCCCATTGCCATCGCCTGAATCCCGGCGGTGAAGTGGGTGTGATCGGGAGTGCACACTGCCACCGCGTCAAAATCATCGCCCGCCTTCTCATACATCTCCCGGAAATCGGTAAAACGCCTGGCCTTCGGAAAGGCCTTGAGGTTCTCCTCAATTCGGCGGGCACTCTCGAAGTCGACATCGGCAAAAGCCGAAATGGTGGCATTCCCTTTTTGAGTGAGGTCCGAACAAACCTTCTGCCCGCGGCCACCCGCTCCGACACACCCAATGTTGAGACGCTGGCTCGGCGGAAGCTTCGGGTTGTGCTGCGCCCGCGCGCTCGTCAAATAGGCCGGGATGAAAGTAAATCCGAAGGCCGACGAGGCCGACCGGGTGAGGAACTTACGGCGAGTGGAAGGGAGGGGCGTTTGACTCATGATGGGAGTAAGAATGACAAATTGGATTCTTCCAATCCCATAAATGATCATTTACTTCTCCTGAAAGCAATCAGGTTTCCTGACACCCATGCCATGCGAAATAGAAAAATTAGATTCCTCACAGGCAAATGAAAACGCAGAGGTTGGTGTGGAATACCAGATCGCGGTCTCCGCGACCTACTACACAGACGACCGGGGATTTGAAATCCGCGTCGATCCGGCAGAGCGGCAGACTCCGAATCAGGATCCGTTTGAGGCCACCGATCTGCCGACTGGAAGTACCGCAGTCTTCGAGGTTGATGGGCCAATCGATGGGCGCGCATATTGGCGTTGGGTCGCCCCTCACGACGGGCGCTTGCGACTTCGCTCTTCGTCGAGTTGGTGTGACCCACCACGTTACAGGCCGCTGGTTTACTTCGAAGTCATCTCTTCAAATCAAAGCCTATGGCCCACTGATTTTCGCCCCCTTGATAAATCCGCTCCTCTCTCCCCGTTCTGATCCCCAGCATGAAACACACGCTCCGTTCTCTCGCTTTTTTCTCCCTCGTCTCAACCGGTTATGCCGATGACAGCTTCACCAATCTCTTCGACGGTGAAACCCTCAAGGGCTGGACCAATGCCGCCGGAAAGCCCGTGGAAGAGGGCGGCTGGGTCGCCGAAGACGGTATCCTCCACCGCGCCGGAAAATCGGGCGATCTCTACTCCGCCAAGGAATATGGCGACTTCGAATTCCGCTGGGATTGGAAAATCTCCCCGAAAGGCAACAGCGGCGTGAAATATCGCGTCACCAAATACGGCAGACAAAACCTCGGACTCGAATACCAGGTCCTTGACCCCAGGCACGCCGACGGCGCAAAACCCACCCACCGCGCCGGCGCTCTCTACGATCTCCTTCCAAGCTCCGACGAAAGCACCGTCAAGCCGGTCGGCGAGTGGAACTCCTCCCGCATTGTCGCCCAAGGCGGACACCTGCAACACTACCTCAACGGCAAGCTCGTCGTCGATGTCACCGTCGGCAGCGAGCAATGGAAGGCCGCCCACGCCCAGTCCAAGTTCAAGGGCCACCCCGATTTCGCCGCCAACGCCACCGGACGCATCTTCTTTCAGGATCACGGCGATGAAGTCTGGTATCGCAACATCGCGATCAAGGAACTCGGCTCAGGCTGGACCTCTCTCTTCAACGGCAACAACCTCGACGGCTGGTCCGTCAAAAGCGGCAAAGCCAAATACACCATCGAAGGCGATGCCATCGTCGGCACCACCGAAGAAGGAAGCCCGAACAGCTTCCTCACCACCGATGCCCAATACGACAACTTCGAGCTCGAATTCGAGGTCAAAGTTCACGACGCCCTCAATTCCGGCGTCATGATCCGCTCCCTCCTCAAGGACGCGGACAAAGACGAATACGGCGGCCGCATCTACGGACCACAGGTTGAGATCGAAGCCACCGGAGCCAGCGGAGCCGAGTCCGGCTACCTCTACGGCGAAGCCACCGGGCGCGGCTGGCTCACCCCCAAGGACAAGCTCACCCCCCACAAAATCATGAAGGATGGTGAGTGGAACCATTTCCGCATCGTCGCCAACGGCGCAAACATCAAAACCTGGATCAACGGAGAAGCCGTCTCCGATCTCACCGACGAAGAGATCTTTAAAACCCATCCCAAAGGCCACCTCGGCCTCCAGGTCCACGGGATCGGCAAGAACGCCGGCCCCTTCACCGCTTCCTGGAAGAACATCAAAATCAAGGAGCTGAAGTAAAACCCCCTGTTTCCTTGAACTCATCAATCGGCGGCGGACTAAAATCCCCGCCGATTTTTCGTGCTTAATCAGTTGGAGCTTTCGACACGAAAGCGTCTCTCTACAAAGCTCGCACGACCAACGGGCCATTGGGTGCAGCTTCGTGCCCGGGCATTGGAGAAATCCTTTCACTCAAGGGCTTCGCATAATAGCTTTCCACCACTTCGAAAGCCGTTTTGTCGGAAATAGCGACCCCCTCCCCTCGGAGCTCTGAGACCATATGGTCAAAAGCGGCTTGCTTGTCCTCTTCCCTCGACATGCCTTCAAGGTAAACCCTATGATGGCACCTCACAAGGATGAATGAGGAGCGTTCCGACCACGACTGGCGCAGAGGTGAAAAGTTGGGACTCGAGCCGCAAATCGTGGACCGCGCTACCTATCACCGGATCATGGGTCTCAACTCCTTGGCCATCAGGGAAACGATTTTCCACCACCCTGATCACAATCCGGGAAACGACTACATTTTAGAGATTCACCGCCGTCTTTTCGCCGGGATTCATCCGTGGGCCGGGAAATTTCGAATTCCCACCGATCCCCATGTGATGGTTGCGGGATTTCTTGGAGCCGATGCCATTCGCATCCTCCGGGAACTCGACCTTCTGAGAGCTCAATTTAAAGACTTCCTCTCCAGCTCGATTGTCCCGGGAATCACCTATTTCGCTGTGGCCTTCTGGCACACTCGCTTCGAGAGGATCCACCCATTCATTGATGGCAATGGCAGAACAGGTCGATTTTTATTGGAATCCCAGCTCCATGCTCTGCGAGGTCCCGCCTATCGTCCGAGTCTGATTGATCCGGAAAAAGCACCCTATATGGAGGGGCTAAACGTCGCCAGCCGATCCAAAATTCTCACACCATTGGCAAATCTCATTGCCAAAAATGACGGGAGCACGGTCAAAATTCCCGAGATCCAAACGCCCTTCCGACTCGCTCCATTTTTCGAAGAACGAGAGCTTACTCTTGAAGTAGAACTCGAGAATTCCAGGATTTAGAGGAAGAAAATCCAGATCATTGGCCTGCCGCGGAGATTGTCCCCTTGCCCAAATCTTGATAGGCTCGGGCATGCGGATTCTCCTCCCCATCGCCTTGATCGCCTCCACCTTCGCCGCCCCGGTCGTTCTGACTTTGGGCGGAATGGAGGGCGAAAACGTCATCACGATCAAAGCCACCGTGAACAACTCGCTCAGCGACACCGCCACCACCGTCTACTCAGGAACGATCGAAATCGACCTCACGGTCATCGCCGACGAAGCCACGACCTTCGAAATGACCGGCGGCAAAATCTTCGCCACCGATACCATCTTCCTCTTCGAGATCGAAAATTTCTTCAGCCAAACCGTCACCTTCGAATCACTCACCGCCACCCCGGTCTCCCCCAGCGGGCCGGAAATCCGCTCGCCTCCCGGACAGTTCAGCGCCCCCGCACACTACCTTCTTTTCAACCAAGGTTGCCTGGTTTCGGAAGGCTCCTTTGGAAATTCAAAGACCCTCGTCCAGGACGATCCCTTTCCCGCAGCCGGAAGCACCATGGGCACCATCACTCCCGGTCCGGTTGAGGAAATCCAGTCCTCCATCACCAACGAGGTCATCGCGACGAGCCGGCTCATCGAACTCGTTCTTCCTCTCAATTCAACAGCGACCAGCGGAGACGAAGACTTCACTCTCGCCACCGAAACCACCGGCACCGTGACCGCCGCCGGAACTCTTCTGGAGTTTACCCACCCCTTCTTTGAATGGGCCACCGCCAATGCCCCGCTCGCCGGAACCGCAATCTCCTTCACCACCGATGCCGACCACGACGGACAGCAAGACGGTATTTCGTGGGCCCTCGGATTCGCAGCCGGGGCATCTTCAAAGAACATCCAGCCCATCGATCATTCCCTCACCGGAGAACTCACCTTCGACCTTCCCGGCCCCACCCGGCGAGCCCTCACCTTGCAAAAAAGCGCCACTTTATCAGCTGATGACTGGAGCCCCGTCGCAGGCTACGACCCCATTCCCGCAGGAACCACCGGAGCCCTCACTCTCCCACTCGATGACGGAACCACCTTCTATCGCTTCACTGCGACTCCTGACTAATCGTCCAACGCCGCACCGTGCCATCTGCCGCCGCCGTGGCAATCCGTCTCCCGCTCTCATAGATCGTCGCACAGTTGAGGGGAGCGGCATGGGCCAAAGCGGGCACAATCTCCTGCCCGCTTCGCAAGGACCAAACCCGCAAAGATCCCCGCACCGGATCACGCTCTTTTTGATCGATGGAAAAGAGAAACTTCCCATCCAACGAACACGAAAACCAAAGCACCCCGTCTTCATGCCGCATACCCGAGCTCAGCAGGCCCCCCGACTTTCCATCCCAACGACGGATATGCAGATCGCCATCAACCCGGGTCAGAAATTCATCTCGATGAGGAACCACCTTCACCTCCAAACCCGGTGACCCAACCACAATCCGGGGTCGCACTTCCAAGCCGTCGTGAGGATTTACGAAGTGAATGGTCCCGTCTTCCATTCCGATCAACAGAAGCTCTTCATCATCCAAAATCGCAAGGCATCGTGGCTCGCCTTCAGGCTTCCACCGTCGCAGGTATTCCTGGGTCGATGGCACAAAAACCCCCAGCTCCCCGGTCTCAAAGATGATCGCTCCCAGCCCGCCGGTGGCCGAGAGCGCAAGTCGCTTCACCGGCACCACCGGACCAGGCAGGAAGTCCCAGGTCCCCAGGTCATTTCGAACCCCGATGGCACCGGCAGAGTCTGTAAACAGGACGACATCCCGATCCCGCGCCATCGTCGAAATCCTGATCGAGGTCCCCGCCTTTTCCGTATGTTGCTCGAGAGACATCATCGCCTTCAGATTCTGCAATTTACTCCCGGCCAGACCCCGCTGATTCCCCCCCTGCCAAAACGTCCAAAGATAATCGCGACGATTGTCCAAGGAAACTCGCTCAAAGAATTCCTCTCCAAATCCCTCCACCTTCGCGATGCGCAAGGGCTTGCTCCAGCTTGGCCAGTAGAAAAGCGAAGCCTCCCCGTTCACCATCCAAAGCGTGTCCTTCCCCCTCTCAAAACTGAGCCAGGAAACCGAGGGCGAAATAATCTTCCGGGCGGAAGGGGTCCGCAGACCCGAGACATCCCAAAGCCGCAATCCCTCCTCCTTCGACACCGTCGCCAGCACTCCGGTCGTCGCTGAAAAACAGGCGCGGCCTTCGCTCGACCCATAGAGCACTGGACTAATCAAACTCTCACCTGTCTCGCGACTCGAAAAGGTCACCACCCCTCTCTCATCGCGAACTTCAACATCTCTGGCAGGATAAGAAAGTCGCTTCTTTTCTTGCTCCACCACCGCGGTTTCTCCGTTCTCCGATCTCACCAAAAAACCGCGGTCATGAAGCTCGACCTCCACGATCTCAAAGTCGATCTGCGGCGCTTCAATCCGCTTCGCAATCGCCCGCGTCGCGAGGAGAAAGTTGCGAAAGTAAACGGCCTCGTCATTCCCGGGGTTGAGATCCAAGGCCAGATCGACAATCCTCAACGCCTCCCTCGCGTCATCCCGCTCCAAGGCCCGGTTCGCCTCCCCCAATCGCGCATCCGATGCCGCGATGCGGGTTTCCCACTCCGCTCCCTGCACCTGCTTCATCGAGTCACCAATCTCCTCACGGGCCTGGCGATCCCGCTTCGCCATCGAAAGACTCATCGCAGTCAGGCTTACCAGAAGAACGAGGAGCAGCGAAAGAATCGTCAGGGCCTGACGGTGTCTTCGCACCACCCTCTTGGCGAGATAGAGCCGGGACTTGGTCCCGGCAGAAACCAGCGTGCCTTGCGCGATCGATCTAAGATCGGCGAGAAAGGCATCCATCGATTGATAGCGATCCTCCCGCTCATAAGCACAAGCCTTCAGGGCCACCCAATCAAACTCACGCGGTTGTAAGCGCGGAAACGAAAAGGCCTCCAGGGCCTCCGCATTGGCAGACCACGAATTCTCCGGCGAAACCACCCCCTCCAGCACCGGACGCCCGAGACAGAGTTCATAAAAAAGAAGCCCCAGAGAGTAGACATCCGTCCGCGTATCAATGCGCGGGTCACCCTCCAACTGCTCCGGACTCATATAAAGCGGCGTCCCCAACCGCATATTGACGGTCGCGGCATGAGACACCGCAATCGGTCCGGAAACCACCCGCGCAATCCCGAAATCGATCACTTCCACGACACCCTCTTCGGTCACCAGAACGTTGCCCGGTTTCAAATCCCGGTGAATCACGCCATTCCGATGGGCATGCGAAACCGCCTCGGCAATTTGAATCACCACCGGAAGGGTCTCCCCTCTAAAATCATCCAGTGGGGTGCCCTCGACCAAGTCCATGAGGTAGTAGGGGCGCCCGTCCCGCGTCTCCCCCGACCCCGTGAATTGGGCAATATTGGGATGCTTTAGCAGGGTCAGGATTTGCATCTCCTCCAGAAAACGCGCCCGCTCCAAACCCGCCTCGCCCAGGATCTTCACCGCCACTTCGCGCAGCGAGTGATCCAACACCACCCCGGCATAAACCTCCCCAAAGGACCCTTGGCCAATCAGCTCTCCCAACTCAATTCCCTCAATCAACCCGGAGTCATTGGTCTCCCCTCCCGTAAGACAACAACGGGGACAGATTCCAAACGGGCTCCCGTCCGGAATATCATAACCACACTGTGTGCAAATCTCACCCATCCTATCCGATGTTCACGACCAAACGCGGAACAAATAACAAAGTTCCTCCTGAAAGTCCTCCTCGCTCGAAACGGTCTCGCGAATCTCTTCCTCGATCAGGGTCCGCAAACGAACCCGTATTCGGTGCAGGCCCACCCGAAAAGCTCCATCTTTCATCCCCAAAGATCGCGCCAGTTTAGCCCGGTCTTCATCATTGACCCCCCTCCCATCGAGAAGATGTTTCGTGGCTTCAAAAAGCTCACCGCTTCCCTTCGCCCGCAGCTCCTTCTCGAGCCTGCCCAGCGCCAGCTCAATCACGGTGAGGACCCACTTTTGATCAAAGGCCTGGTCAGGATTGGCCTGACCATCACTCATCTGGTCCAACACGTCCGGCTCCACTTGAAACTGGTCACCGCCCCTTCGCTGACTTTGCGCCGAGCGCGATTGATCCGTCAGGAAGTGTTTCACCGAGCGCATGAGGTAGGCCCGAAATGCTCCCGAGAGGTGATTCGGAAGACTCTCCTCCGCCCCGCGGGCGATCAACCTCTCGAAGAAGCTTTGCGTCAACTCTTTCGCACTCTCAACATCGTGGCCCCGGGAACAAATATAGCCATAAACCGGCGGCCAATAGTTGCGACACCACTCATCCAAGGCCCGGCATTCATCATCATCGACTCGTACCTTCTGAATGAGCGTCCATCGTGTGTCCGGAAAAGAGTGTGCCACGGTGTCAGCGAGAAACTAACAGATCGCGGGCTGACAGCGCGAGGCGAATAGCACCACCTGGGTGCGCAACCCGGCGTTTGCATCGTCTCCGAGAATGGCCGAGCCGAGCGTATTGATTCACCAAGCGATATCCCCGAAGGCCGCAGTCCCCGCTCCGTCGCAGGAAGGGCGGACTTCGGGCAAACGACTTCCGATTCGATATCAAAGGCTTGCACGCATCCTCGCCCTACCAGTTCCCCAGGTGGAAAAAAATCGTTTCATCACCGGGAGTCCACGGAGCCTCCTCCACCGCGTGAGACTCATTTTAGGACTTTTTGACACCCATTTGACACAAGCCCCCGCAGTCCGTGGCAAGATCCCGCCCCGATGAAAAACACCACGATTCAAATTCTCACCGTGTGCGGCTCCCTCCTTGCGATCCCAATCACCGCGCCCGCCAAAGCCCCCCCAAAGAAAACCCCGGAGCGAAAGCCGAGCCGATCCAAATCACCTACGAGGTCTTCTTACAGAAGTGCTCTAAACAGGGCATTGACTGGAACAAGTGTGCAGTTCTCGTCTGATGCCATGTTTGACCGGGTTCCAATCCGGGACCGGGAAACGTGGCGCACCCGCTATGCAAAATTCTTTTTGGTATTAGACTGTCTGTAAGCTTCATCGACAGACATCGGGGTGCTACAACCCCGCTGTTCCCAGCCTCAACGCCGTCACCCAACCGCCTTTCCTTCACTCATGAGATTCTTCTTCTTCCTCACCATTCTCTCGGTCCTCAGTTGGAGCCACGCCCAGGTTCTCTTTCCTGGGGTGGAGTCCAGCCAACTGGAACCCGCCCTCAAAGGCCGCGTCCTCCTCGAAGAAATGAACTGCGTCGCCTGCCACCAAGCAGACGACACCCTCACCGCCGCCTCGCGCCAATCACCCCGCCTCTCTTCGGTCGGCTCCCGCGTGAACCCCGAATACCTGGAAGCCTTCATCGCCTCGCCCCACGCGGTCAAACCCGGCACCCCCATGCCCGGCCTTCCCACCCACCTCAGCGAAGACGAAAAGAAAACGATCGCCAAGGAAATCACCCACTACCTCATCTCCCTCAACAAAGGCCCGGAGTTTCAACAAGAAGCTCCCGACACCGTGGCCGCCGAACAAGGAAACCAACTCTTCCACTCCGTCGGCTGCGTCGCCTGCCACTCGCCACGCGATCCCGAAGGCGCAGAACTCCTCCGCAGCACCTCAGTTCCCCTCGGCGACCTCTCCCAAAAATACTCCCACGAAAGCCTGCGCGAATTCCTGCAAAACCCTCACGTCGCCCGTCCCTCCAGACGCATGCCCGAACTCGGGCTCCCGGGCCAGGATCTCGACCGCATCACCCACTACCTTCTCCAAAACACCCGCGTCCCCGGCCACCTCGCCTACACCACCTGGCGCGGCAAAGTCTGGGAAGGCCTCACCGGCGACGTCCAACCCGACAAGGCCGGTCAAGTCGATGACTTCTCCCTCACCCCCTTCCAAAGCGGAAACGGAAAAGTCGCGCAACACACCGCCATCCGCTTTCGCGGATTCCTCAAGATCGACAAACCCGGCGACTACACCTTCCACCTCGAAATGAACGGCGGCATTCTTCTTCTCAACGGAAAAGAAGTTCTCAACGAAGCCCCCAGCGACCGTCGCGGAGTCGAAAAAATCGCCGGCTCCGCCACCCTCAGCGCCGGATGGAACCCCGTCGAATTCACCTACTTCCACACCGGGCGTAATGCCAACCTCACGCTCGAAATGGAAGGCCCCGACTTCCCCCGCCAAGCCATCCCCTCTTCCCTCCTCGCGACCTCCGACACCCCCATCCCCGTCGTGAAGCCCCTCAAGGTCGATCCCGTCCTTGCCGCAAAAGGAAAGACCCACTTCGGCAACTTCGGCTGTGCCCAATGCCATGACGACCTCCCCGCCACTCCATACAATTCCCCGGCCCTCTCCACCCTCTCCACCAACAAAGGGTGCCTCTCGGACAGCCCAACTGCCCCGCACTTCGATCTCACCGCAGACCAGAAAAAGCTCATCGCCCTCGCCCTGCCCAAAGCCGAAGACATCACCTTCACCGACCAACAAGCGGTCGATAAAACCCTCACCGCTCTCAACTGCATCGCCTGTCACGATCGCGAAGGCCTCGGCGGAATCTCTCCCGAACGCAATCCCTACTTCACCGGCACCGCCGAAGCCCTCGGCGACCAAGGCCGCCTTCCTCCCCCCCTCACCCACGTCGGAGCCAAGCTCACCAAATCCTGGCTCTCCGAGGTCCTCCTCCACGGCGGCCGCCAACGCGAATACCTCAACACCCGCATGCCGCAGTTTGGCGAAGACAATGTCGGGCACCTCGTCGATCGCTTCGAAAAGGTGGACTCGCTCGAAAAAGCGACCTTCCCCGCAGTCGTCAACATCCGGGAATCCAAGAATGCCGGCTACGGGATGATCGGAGCAGACGGTCTGAGCTGCATCGCCTGTCACGATTTCAATGGCCAAAAATCTGGCGGCGCAGGCGCCCTCGACATCGTCCACACCACCTCACGACTCAAGAAAAACTGGTTCCACCTCTACATGCGCCAGCCTTCCCGCTTCCACCCCACCGTCATCATGCCCAGCTACTGGCCCGGCGGTGAGGCCATCCGAAAGGAAATCCTCGACGGAAATACCGACCAACAAATCGAAGCCCTCTGGACCTACCTCTCCGACGGCCAACGCGCCAAAAGCCCCAAGGGCCTCTCCCGCCAGTCCAACGAACTCCGCGTCGCCAACGAAACCCTGATGTGCCGCGGCCGTGGTCCCGCCAGCTATCGCGGCATCGGCGTGGGCTACCCGGAACGCATCAGCCTCGTCTTCGACTCCGAAGAGATGAACCTCCGCCACCTTTGGAAAAACGAATTCGTCACCATCGATAATGGCCGGTTCAATATCCGGGGTGACAACCGCATCGAATTCCCCGTCGGCATCCCCTTCCATCGCCTCACCGACCTGGACGCCTCCTGGCCTTACAAAGGAAAAACCAACTTCACCTTCCCGCAAGATCACGGATACCAATACCGCGGATATCGTCTCGATAAAAACAAGCGTCCCACCTTCATTTATCATTACGGCAACATCAAAATCGAAGACTTCTTCGAGGACAAGCTCAATGAAAACGGCAAGGCCTACTTCCAGCGCACCATGACCTTTACCGCTCCGTCACCCCAAGAGAAATTCTACTTCCGCGCCGCCTCCGGTAGCACGATCACCTCCACCGAAAACGGCTGGCAGATCGATTCTCTCAATCTCCGCATCGCCGAAAAAGTCAGCAGCAAGATCCGCGAGGGCAACCCACAGGAACTCCTCATCCCCATTACCCTCCCTGCCGGAAAAACAACCCTCAACCTCGAATACCGATGGTAAAAAATCTCTTCAAACTCATCCTCGCTCTTCCTCTTCTCTCCCCTGCCGAAGACCTCGGCGCAATGTGGGGCACCGCCGAAGCGGAAGCGGAATACTACCCGCTCGTCAACATCCCCATTCCTCCCGGGGTGCCGATGCATCCCGGGAGCTTCGAGGTCCTCCCCGATCAAAAACTGGCCGTCGGAACCCGGCGCGGCGATGTCTATCTCATCTCCGGCGCTTTCGAAAACCCGCCCAATCCCACCTACAAACTCTTCGCCAGCGGTCAGGATGAAATCTTCGGCATGTCATGGCGGGACGACGCCCTCACCATCACCCAATTCGGAGAGGTCACCCGCCTCAAAGACACCGATGGCGACGGCTCCGCCGACCAATTCGAAACCCTGACCAACAACTGGGGCTACGCCGAAGGACACGAATTCGCCTTCGGCTCCAAGCACGATCCCGATGGCAACATCTGGGTCGCCCTCGGCCTCAGCGGTTCCTACAAATCGAATAATCTTTTCCGGGGCTGGGCCGTCAAAGTCACCCCCGATGGCAGGATGATCCCGGTCAGCTCCGGTCTCCGCAGCCCCGCTGGCGTCGCCGCCAATGCCGAGGGTGTGATGTTCACCATCGAAAGCCAGGGCCCCTGGAATGGCTCCTGCTCGCTGAAACATCTCAAGCAAGACAGCTTCCTCGGACACCCCGCCAGCTATAACTGGTATCCCTTCGTCGAGGGGCTCGATGCCCCCGCGCTCGAGCCAAAATCGAACTCCCGCATTCAGATCGAGAAGAAGCGCGTCAAGGAACTCGTTCCTCCCGCCATCCTCTTTCCCTACATCAAAATGGGCCGCTCCATCTCCGGTTTCCAACTCGATCAAACCGGCGGAAAATTCGGCCCCTTTGAAAACCAGTTCTTCTTCGGCGACTACACCCTCAGCCTCATCCTGCGAGCCACCACCGAGGAGATCAACGGCGTCTGGCAAGGGGCGTGTTATCCCTTCCGCGAAGGACTCGACACCGGAATCATGAACGTGCAATTTACCCCCAAGGGCCAACTCATTGCGGGCGGATTCACCACCAACACCCAGTGGCCCGTGCGGGGCGAAAAACCCTTCGCGATCCAACGCCTCGATTGGTCCGGCAAGACTCCTTTTGAAATCAAAGAGATCAACATCCGCCCCGACGGCTTCCTCCTGAACTTCACCCTCCCCGTCGATCCCCCCACCGCCTCCAAAGTCGAAACCTACACCCTCGGGACCTACACCCACAACTACGCCGCCGGCTACGGCAGCCCCGAAGTCGACCAAACCACCCCCGTCATCAAAAAAGCGACCGTCTCGGACGATGGCCTCAGCGTTCACCTCGTTGTCGACGGCCTCCAGGAAAGTCACATCCACGACTTCGACCTAGCCCCCATGAAGAGCGCCGACCAAAAATCCCTCCTCCACACGAGAGCCTACTACACCGTCAACGAGATCCCAAAATCGTAACAACCCGTAGCACAACGCGTCCCGCTTGTGTTCCCCGCCCCCAACCAAGCCCACTTCTCGCCCCTCTGCCGGGGTGCCCTCGACCCACTCCCGCAAAACCGCGGGCTTCACCCACGGCTACGTTCTTGGACCCCTGCCGGGGATTAAACGGGTCACCAACCCCGTAGAAGATGCTCTCAGCTTCTTCAAGCCCGCACCAAAGGCACGAACTCACGTTGCCCAGATCGATGGACAGCCCTCTACACCCAAGTTCCATCCCCCCGGGTCTCAGCTCTCAGCCTCAACGAGGCGGCCTATCGTAGCCCAGGGCAAAGGGAGAGGGATGGGTCTCTAAACGGAATCAGCGCCTCTACGGCTTGTCCTCCTGCGCCTTATTGGTCTTCGTTGATTCCAAGTCGAGTGCTGCGTTAGTATTCTTGTAGACAAGCTCTCTAAATTTCACCCACGTCTTGTCGGGATGAATTTGATCCTTACTCCTCGAATTATATGCAAGGCAGAAATATTTTGCTAGTTCACGACTGGATCCCTTGCTTGTGATGATCAAGACGTGCCACTCTTCTCCAACGGAGTAGTAGAGAGCCCCCCCCCCTCTTCCATGAGATCCTCATGTCCGGCACCTTTCAGCAAGTCATATGCCTTCGGCACTAAGCCTTCCGGGGGATAGTGATCGGTCAACTTCCACTTAGATTGATCTGCTAAGATTCCCTTGATCAACACCTTTTCACTCGCCGCGATCTCTTTTCTAAAACCATCCTGGAGCTCAGAATGTGCCTCTACCCGCGCTTGAGCTTCTTCTCGTTTGTGTTCTCCTGACTTCTCTATGAGAGGGACTTCCTGTGCGAGGATCCCTGTCGTGCATGTCCCAATAATGATCAGCGATGCTGCGTTTACGTATCTCTCCATCGTTTTGATATTTTGTCCCCAAGAGTATGTTCAATAGTACGGTTGGAACCTCTCCCCCCTTCATCATTCCGCGCAACAAATCACAATTTCTGATAAATTTCCACCTGTCCATCAACAATCACTTCCCAATCCACTTTGCCCCGTACTCATTCGTCGGGTTCCGATAGATCGAGTGAATATGATCCAGCGGATCCCCTCCGAGATCCTGCCCGGTGTATTCGACAATCAGTTCCGGTCCCACGAGATGGTAGGAGGCATCACTCCCCGGCACGAACGGACCATACCAGGCGAAGGAGGTCTTCTTCAGGTGCTCGTCGACCTCCTTCATCCGGGCCTTGGCGGGTGCGGGCGGAAGATCCTGGACCCAGAGGCCCACCAGCTTGAGGAGAAGGGCATGTTGCTTAGACGTGAGCGTGCTGCAATCCAGTCCGCGGGCCTCGGGCATCACGCCATCTTTCCCGGCTCCGGCTTCCATCTGCCCGCGCTTGTCCCGGACCACGGCCTTGGCCCGTTGTTCTTCGTCGAGGCTATTCATAAATTCATAAGCCCAGGCGATCTCATTCTTCATCGGAACAATCTCCTCCTCCCCCAACTTGAACTTGTGAGGCTGGGTTCCCACAAAAGCCGGTGACATCGTCATCTTGTCACCCACGATGGTGAGATTCACCGCCACATGGTGACCGTCCCACTGCACACCCCATGGTTCCGTTTCCGATGGCGTTCCAAAAATCACGATCCAAAAATTCGCAGACCCAAAGCCACCCCGTCGCTTCGCCTGCTCTTCATTTCGAATCAGCAAGTCATCGGCCATCATGATGTTGCGGGCTTTCAGATATCCCGACTCACTCATGACCGTCGAGAGAAACGCGCAGGCGCTCTCCAATTGGGGCCGAGTTAGATCACCCAGGCGAATTCCCCCGTCATCCGGCTTGGTGGGAACATTGGTCCATTTCCTTCGCTCCGCATCATTGAGCGGAAGAAGAGCCAGCTTCTTCTCATCCTCCGACAGGGTTCCCAAAAACGCTTCCGCCGCCGCCACCATGGCCTTGGGTGAACGATCCGACTCGGCAGGCTTGGCCGTGGCAAAGACCTCGCTCGCCAAGGTCCAGGCATGGTGGGTTTTTCCAAATCCAGTCGCAGCTCCACAGACCAAGCCCAACATTACCCATGAAATTCTTCTCATCATCTCTCTGAAATACCACTTTCCCGCTCGATTGAAAGCCTCTTCTCAACGAATGCCATCTTCAACGCCAAAAGAAGCCGGACTCCAAACTCCTGATCCACACCAAGGCCCACTGCACCGTCAACGGGATCCCAAAGCCCTAACCCGCGAAAGCGAACCCGCCTCCGGGAGGTAGCCAAAAGCTCCTGCTTTTGGTCCCAGTCGAAGCAAATTACGCCATCGTTAGTCAACCCTACCCAGCCTGAGCCTCAACACCCCTCAACTCGGCGATCATTTCGTCCGGTCCTGCTCGAAATTTTGGGTGATAAAATCCATATCTTGGCTGCCACTCCAGCGAATCAATAACATGTGAAATATCGGAGCCATGTCCTCTGAGAACAAAATTGAAAAAGTTGAAATCTCAACAAACCAGATGAAACTCCGGGATGAACCAACCGGCGACACGTGACCAAGCACTCGATCAGCTCCAAGACTTTGTGGCACTTTCCGGGCGGTATTCCCGGGACCGCAATCACGTTATTCCGGGGCACGGGAACGTCTCCTGCCTCTCAGCCGCGATCCGCCATCGTCTCATGACCGAGTGGGAGGTCGCGGCCGCTCCATTATCACGGTATGCCGCCTCGACGGTCGAGAAGTTCACCCAGGAGGTTTATTGGCGGAGCTACTGGAAAGGCTGGCTCTCACTGCGACCACAGGTCTGGACGAGCTATCTTGAGGAGATCGAAGACCATCCCGAAGCGGAAGCAATCCGGCAAGGAAACGGGCCGGTGGAAGTGATGAATGGCTTCGCACGGGAACTCACCGAAACCGGGTATCTCCACAATCATGCCCGGATGTGGTTTGCGGCCTATTGGGTGCATCTCGCGCGTTTGCCGTGGCAGTTGGGCGCGAAGTTTTTTCAAAATCACCTCTTGGATTTTGATCCGGCCTCCAACACTCTTTCGTGGCGATGGGTTGCAGGCTTGCAGACACCCGGGAAGACCTATCTGCCACGGCGGGGGAATCTTGAAAAATACCTTCATCCGGAACTCCTCCATTCCAAAGGGCTTGAGTTGTTGGAAAACCCCGTCGCTATTCTGCCGGAGGAAGTGGTTAAGCCATCGATCATGCGGGCGAATTTACCAGAGAATTTTCTTCCCGATGGGCATCCGGTCCTTTGGATTCACGAAGAGGATTTGTCTCCGGAGAGGTCGCCTTTGGGAGAGATTGAGCCATCGAAAATTGTCGTGACCAGTGATGTGCCCGGGAAGTCAGCTCTCCAAAAGAAGTGGCTGGGGACGGCGCTGGATGATGCGGTGATGAGAGCGAAAAAACACTTTCAAGCTCCGGTGGAGCGAGCCGATACTCTCATCTCCTGGGCGAAACAAAACAAGGTTTCGGAAGTGGTGACACTGCGCCCCGAGGTGGGACCCCTTCATGACCTCTTGCCTCCCATCGAGGCCGCAGGGGTCACGGTGAATTTGATCGTCCGGCCCGAGGATCGTTACTTGCGCTCCTTTGCGACCGCCGGGTTCTTTGGGTTTTGGAAAAAGCTTCAGGGGAGGATGGCGAAGGGAGAATTCCCGCTGGAGGGGAATGGCATCTTACTTTGATTCATGATTGGCAGCAATCACTTGTCTTGCCTCCCAATGAGCAAATCGATACGAGGAGCTCTGACCAAGCGTTTGCATGCTCGATTTTTTCCGAAAACTTTTTGATACGAGCGATTTCCCGGCCCGCTGGAACTGTGGAAACTGGAGTTCCTTTCACGGGTTTCTTCATACCCTCCTCCCCGCCCAGGAATTCCGCACTTTCACCGGATCAAACAACATCCTTTGGGAAAGCCCAGGAAACTGGAACCCCAATCTCGTTCCCGACTCCATCACCGAAGGCGCACGACTCGACAACGGAAACACCGTGGTCCTCGGAAGCGATAAAGTCATCTTCGCCCTCGAAATCAGCGGCACCAGCGGGCTAGAGGATAAAGCGCACTTCCGCTCCTTCGATATTTCTACCTTCCCAGGTGGGTTTGGCGCAATCCTCAACGGATGATCACACGAATCCAAACCAGGAAAAGCAATCATAACGGCCTCCGTCCCGGAGCCTTCATCACTTCTTCTTGTCATTCCAGGATTTCCAGCTCTGCTGGTGAGAAGACGATCACAATAAAACTTCAATGATCCCTGATTCTACTGGTTGAGGAACTTTCGTTCCTGACATCGCGGCGTATTTCGGGATAGAGAATAGCGACCATTGTTTGATCTCAGTTTCAACTTTCAACGCCATGCCCATCTTTTCTACAAAATTCCTCCGCAAATCCCTGCTGTCCGTGCCATGGCTGTTTGCTTCCGCAGCGTTTTTAACAACTCAGGTTCACGCCCAGAGACAGAACACTCCCGGGGAAATCAATCCAAGCGCGTCTTCAACGGCAAAAAATCCGGTATTCCCCCGGCGGGTTTCTCTGGGACCGGCGGGAGGAGAAACAATGCAATTGGCGGAATTCCCACTCAATATTGATGAGCAACCCGGTATCATGCTCCCGGTGACGATCAATGGGAAAACGTATCGCTTCATGTTGGATACGGGAGCAACGACAACTTCGTTCGATGAATCGCTGCGTCATCTCTTGGGTGAACCCGTTGGCAAAAAGATGTCGGAAGCGGCCGCTGGTCCCAATGTCGAGACTGATTTTTATGCCCCGGTCGATGCCATGGTGGGACCTCTGTCACTCAAAGGCTGTGGGTTGATTTCCGTGGGGGATTTTGAATCGGTCAGGAAAGTGTTCGGCGGGGTCCCTTGCGACGGGGTCCTGGGGATGAGCTTCATCAGCAGATATTTGTGGGTCATTTCCTGGGATGATCAAAAGATCTGCGTGTGCGAGTCGTTGGCCCCGGCGGAAAAGCAGGAGGCACGGTCGAAGATTAAAATCGGGCCTCGTGTTTTTTCAAGGATTCCAATCGAGCTGCCGGGAAGCAAGGTCAATGCCCTCCTTGATACCGGCTATGGCAGTGTGCTGGGGCTGGGTAAAGACACCTTCAAGGCTTTGAATGACCAAGGCGAAATTCCTAAAACTGTGTTCGTCGATATGGCGACCGCAGGAGGAATGCGAAAAGTGGAGTTCGGGTTACTCAACGAATTCAAATTTCTTCGCGGGGATTCCGCCGATCTTTTCGAGAAGGCCATGGTTAGCGAAAGCACCCGGACACGATTGGGACTCCCGTTTTTGAAAGCTTATATGGTGATATGGGATGTCCCGGATGACCGAATCACCTTGATCCCGCGGGCACCGCTTCGTCAGCTGCGAAAGGCGCAGGGTCTACCGGACATCGCGCCGCCGGTGGGCGTGCCGGATCCACGGACCATTCCTCACAAGGTGGCGGTTCCAAGCGACAATCAGGAATGAAATAGAATTCAATTTCGCCTCCAATCCCCCTCTGGAAAGCGCGTCAGAAGACGATGTCGATGGAAGCGAGACCGTCACAATCCGCTACAATCGGGACATACCAACAGGGGGGTTCTTCTTCCGTCTGCGAGTTGAGAAGTGACTGGAGTTTGCCGCCGGCGCGCGCTCAAGGAAAAAGTTGCATGACTTGTCGGACACGATCCGTAAACTGTCCTCAACATGCGGGCTCTTGGTCCGCTTGCCCATGAAATCTCTCTCGTTCTTCGTGGGCTCAACGAAACGCACATGAAAGAACTTTTCACGATAGCCCTTCTGACCGGCTCCTTGCCGCTCCTTGCCGTCGACTTCAATCGCGATGTTCGGCCCATCCTCTCGGATACCTGTTTCAAATGTCACGGCCCGGGAAAGGCCGAAGGCGACCTTCGCCTCGATGACCGGGAGGATGCCCTCGATGCCGGTGTCCTGTCTCCGGGGAATGTCGAAAAAAGCGAGGTCGTGGCCCGGCTGAAATCCGACGATCCGGAGGAACTGATGCCTCCACCCGATGCCCATAAAACGCTGACGCCAGAGCAGATCCAAATTCTCGAAACCTGGATCGCGGAAGGCGCAGTGTATGACGAGCATTGGTCGCTCGTTCCGGCGAAACGCGATGTTACCATCAAGTCACTCGATCACTTTATCGACAAACGCCTCGCCGAGGAGGAACTGAAGCCAACGCCCGAGGCAGATCAACGAACGCTGATCCGCCGGGTCACTCTGGATCTCACCGGACTTCCGCCCACCCCCGAGGAGGTCGAGGCCTTCGTCAAGGATTCCTCGCCCGAGGCCTACGGGAAGTTGGTCGATCGCTTGTTGGCTTCCGAGCACTACGGCGAACGCATGGCCTTGGCTTGGATGGATGCCGCCCGCTACGGCGATACCAGCGTAATGCATGCCGACGGACCGCGCGACATGTGGCCTTGGCGGGACTGGGTCATCAAGGCCTACAACACCAACATGCCCTTCGACCAATTTACGGTCGAACAGTTGGCCGGTGACTTGATTCCCAATGCCACCGTCTCCCAAAAAATCGCCTCCGGATTTAATCGCAATCACGCCACCAGTGACGAAGGCGGGGCCTTCCCCGAAGAGCTACGCGTCGAATACGTCGCGGACCGGGTGCAGACCACGGCCAACGTTTGGATGGGCCTCACCATGGAATGCAGCCAGTGCCACGATCACAAGTATGACCCGATCTCGCAGAAGGAGTATTTTCAATTCTTCGCTTACTTCAACAACACCACCGATCCCGGAATGCAAACGCGCGACGGCAACCAGGCTCCGGTCGTTGAGGTTCCCGATGAGGCCAGAACCGCACGACTCGCAGAGCTGCACAAACAAATCGAGGACTCAGAGCAAAAGCTCGAAGCGCATCGGGCCAACAGCGCGACAACTCCGGAATTCGCGGCTTGGTTGAAGCAGGTCGAAGAGGGAGCTTCCATAGACGGGCAGGAAAAACAACCCGCAGGATTGGTGCATTGGTTCCCCATCGAGGCCTCGGCGCAGGACTTTCGGGATGGCGTGAGTGGATCGACCGTCACTGCCGAGAAGGGAAAATTTGAAGTCGCCGACCGCGAAGGATCGGAGGTCCTCAAGTTGAATGGAAACACCCAATTCAAAACCGACGCCCCCGTCAATCTGGAGTACAACAAACCCTTTAGTTTCTCCGTCTGGCTGAAGCCGGATGGCAAAGCAAGCGGTGCCATTTTTTCGAGGATGGACGACAAGGCCGCCTACCGGGGGTTTGACTTATGGATGGAAGGCGGGCGCATCGGAACCCACATCGTCAACACTTGGCAGGAAAATGCCCTCAAAGTCGTCTCCACTGATTCACTCGCACCCGGAAAATGGCAGCACCTTGTTCTAAGCTACGATGGCAGCCACAAGGCCGCCGGAGTGAAGATCTACCTCGACGGCAAACTTTCCTCGAACGAGGTGCAGGCGGACTCTCTCAGTGCCACCATCGCCACCAGCGAACCCTTCCGAATTGGAAGTCGTTCCACCGGCTCAAACTGGAAAGGCGAACTCGGCGAACTCCGCATCTACGACCGCGTTTTGGAAGGAGCAGATGTGGGCGCAGCCTCGAAAGGAGACCCGGTGAAAAGCATTTTGACGACTCCCGCCGGGCAACGCAGCGAGAGCGACCGAAGGGTCCTGCTGGCCCGCTATCTCGGGACTGCGGACCAAATTTTCAAGAAGCTTGGCGAGGCCCGGCAGAAGGTCCTCAAGCAACATGCCGACCTCGATCGGAAGCCGGTCACCTCCATGGTCATGCAGGACAATCCGGACAACAAAATGCGCATGACATATATCCTGGAGCGCGGAGCCTACGACTCACCCCGGAAGGACCAAGCCCTCCAACCCGGAGTCCCAAAGGCCCTGCCTCCCATGCCGGCCAATGCCCCGGCCAACCGTCTCGGGCTCGCAAACTGGCTGATCGCCCCCAACCACCCCCTCACCGCCCGCGTCGCCGTAAACCGATACTGGATGATATTCTTCGGCGAAGGATTGGTCCGCTCCGTCGGGGACTTCGGCGCGCAAGGCACCTCACCCACTCATCCGGAACTGTTGGATTGGCTCGCCCTCGATTTCGTCGAAAGCGACTGGGATGTGAAGCGCATGATCAAGCAGCTGGTCTCCTCGAACGCCTACCAGAGAAGCTCCCGCCTGGAATCGCTTCACCGCGACCGGGATTCGGAGAACGAACTCCTCGCGCGGGCCCCGCGCTTCCGACTGCAAGGCGAATTCATTCGTGACCAGGCCCTCGCGATCAGCGGATTGCTCAATCCCGAAATTGGCGGTGCCGGGGTCAAACCTTACCAGCCCGTCAACATCTGGAACGAGGTCAGTCTCAATGGCGGCCTGCGCTACCCGCAGGACAAAGGCGAGAAGCTCTATCGGCGGTCCATGTATACCTATTGGAAACGTAGTTCCCCGATGCCCAACATGCTCATCTTCGATGCCCCGAGCCGCGAGAAATGTGTCATTCAACGCCAACGAACCAACACCCCGCTCCAGGCTTTGGTCACTCTCAACGATCCCCAATTCGTGGAAGCCGGACGCGCCTTTGCACAACGGATCCTTCAGTCAGCAGAGACCGATCCAGACAAGCGGATCGACCTGGGCTATCGCCTCGCCACGGCACGTCCGGCGGCTCAGCGAGAGATCGAGATTCTCACAAAACTCCTCGAAGAAAATCGCGCCCGGTTCCGTGAAAATCCCGAGTCCGCGAAACAATTCCTAGCCACCGGCGAGTCCCCGCGTGACGAATCCATAGACGCCATCGAACACGCCGCCTGGACCGTCGTGGCCCAGACCATTCTCAACCTCGACGAGTCACTCACTCGCAACTAGCACCCACTTCCCGACGCCATGAACTACTTCGATCCCATTATCGAGAACCGCCGCCAATTCCTCCTCCGAAATGGCAACGGACTCGGCGCAGCTGCCTTGAGCACCCTTCTCAATCCCGGCCTTCTGGGTTCGGCCCTGGGCGGCGAAATGCCAGCCTACGGCGGGCTTCCTAGTATCCCCCACTTTCCAGGCAAGGCCAAGCGCGTGATTTACATGTTCATGTCCGGTGGTCCCAGCCACATCGACCTCTTCGACTACAAGCCCATCCAGCGCGACCTCCATGGCACCGAACTGCCGGATTCCGTTCGGCAAGACCAACGCCTGACCGGGATGTCGAGCGGACAAAACTCCTTCCCCTGCGTCGCGCCGATGTTCGAATTCGGAAAGTTTGGCGAACACCAAACCTGGGTCAACAAAGACCTCCTCCCACACACTGCCGGGATCGTGGACAAAATCACGATCATGAAGTCACTGCACACCGAAGCGGTGAATCACGATCCCGCCATCACCTTCATCAACACCGGATCCCAACAGCAGGGCAAGCCTTCGCTCGGTTCCTGGCTGAGCTACGGTATGGGAACGATGAACGAAAACATGCCCGGCTACGTCGTCATGATTTCCCGGGGTCGCGGTCAGCTGCAGGCCCTCTACGACCGCTTGTGGGGGAGCGGCTTTCTTCCCGCAAAACACCAGGGGGTGAAATTGCGCAGCGCGGGCGAACCCGTTCTCTTTTTGAAGAATCCCGAGGGATTTGGTCGCGATGCCAGACGGGGCCAATTGGACAGTCTCAAGGAACTCAACGAGCTCAACTATGACAAGTTTGCCGACCCGGAAACCCAGGCCCGCATCTCCCAATATGAATTGGCCTTCCGCATGCAGGCCGAGGTCCCCGGATTGATGGATATCGAAGGCGAACCCGACCACGTGAAAGAGCTTTACGGACCGCAAGTCGACAAGCCCGGAAGCTTCGCAAGAAACTGCCTCCTCGCTCGTCGCATGGCCGAGAAGGGCGTGCGTTATATCCAGCTCTTTCACCGGGGCTGGGATCAGCACGGTTCCTTGCCATCCAAGATCACCCAACAATGCGAGGACATTGATCAGCCGGCCGCCGCCCTCATCAAGGACCTCGATCAACGGGGGATGCTGGATGACACCCTCGTCGTTTGGGGCGGGGAATTTGGGCGCACCATTTACTCCCAAGGACAACTCACCAAGGACAACCACGGGCGCGACCACCATGGACGGTGCTTCTCGATGTGGATGGCCGGAGCCGGCGTAAAAAGGGGATTTGAATACGGCAAGACCGATGACCACAGCTACAACATCATCGAAAACCCCGTCCATATTCGCGACCTGAACGCGACCATTCTTGATCGTCTGGGCATCGATCATCGCAAACTCACCTTTAAATTCCAAGGACTGGATCAACGCCTCACCGGAGTCGAGGAGGAGGCCCACGTCATCAAGGACATCCTAGGGTAAACCACTTCCACCTGTGAATCAATCAACCCGCTTCCTCCCGGCACTTATCCTGCTCTTCGCCTGCACCGCCCATGCGAAAGAAAAGATGAATGTCCTCTTCATCATTTCCGACGACCTCACCGCCACCGCCTTGTCCTGTTACGGCAACACCGTCTGCAAAACCCCCAACATCGATCGCCTCGCCGCGCAAGGAACCCGGTTCACGAAAACCTTTTGCCAGGGCACCTATTGCGGACCCTCCCGGGCCTCCTTCATGAGCGGGTATTATCCCCATGCCATCAAGATGCTCGGCTACAAAACGCCACGACCCATGATTGGCGACCGCGCCACCTGGGCCCAGCATTTCAAAAACTCGGGCTACTATTCCGCCCGGGTCTCCAAGATCTTCCACATGGGCGTTCCCATCGGCATCGAACAAGGAACGAACGGCGAAGATGATCCCGCCTCGTGGACCGAGCGCTTCAACTCGATGGGCCCCGAATGGCGCGCTCCCGGCGACGGCGAAACTCTCGAGGGGAATCCCGACGGCAAGAAGCCCGGACCGGTGGGAGGAAACACCTTCGTGGTGGTGGAAGCCGATGGCGATGACCTCGTCCACTCCGATGGCAAAACCGCCAAGAAGGCCGCCGAACTGATCGCCGAACACAAAGACAAGCCCTTCTTCCTCGGCGTCGGATTCGTCCGCCCGCACGTCCCTTTCGTGGCTCCCCGAAAGGATTATCAGGACTTTCTCCCCTATGATAAGATGGAACTTCCAAAGAAGGTCGAGGGAGATTGGGACGACATTCCCAAAATGGGCATCAACTACAAAACCAGCGTGAACATGCAGATGGACCTTCGCCAGCAAAAAAAAGCGGTCGGCGGCTACTATGCCTCCGTGGTCTACATGGACCGCATGGTCGGCCAGGTCCTCGATGCCCTCACCGCCGCCGGACTCGATGACAACACCATCGTCATCTTCACCAGCGACCACGGATACCATCTCGGCGAACACGACTTCTGGGCCAAGGTCAGCCTGCACGACGAATCGGCCGCCGTCCCCCTCATCATCCGCGTCCCCGGAAAGCAACCCGCCGTCTGCCACTCCCTTGTCGAACTGTTAGATCTCTACCCGACCCTCTCCAGCCTCTGTGGACTGGACGTTCCAAAGCGGCTTCAAGGCAAGGACATCTCCCCCGTCTTCGATGACCCCTCGCACGAAGTCCGCGATGCCGCCTTCAGCGTCAACGGCAAGGGCTTCCTCCTCCGCGAACATGATTGGGCCTTCATTCAATATGGGGAATCCGGCAACCAAGGCCTCGAACTCTTCGACATGAAAAAAGATCCCAAGCAATACACCAACCTCGCCGCTGATCCCAAATACGCCGAAGTCGTGGCACGATTCCGGCAGCAGATGACCGCCAAGCTGGCCGAGGTCAGAACCAATGATCTCGGCCTGCGCTACCCCTGATGGGATGATCAAGCGAAGCTCTGGGGATCAAAGAGAATCCCAAACCTTCGCATCGACAAAATTCACCACAGAACCTGGGTCACCCACGCCATGAAATTTCTCATTCTCCTTATTCTTCCCTTCGGATGTTTTGCTGACACTCCGGAGCAAAACGCGGACAAACCCCTCAACGTCCTTCTCATCACTGCCGACGACCTCGGACACGAAGTCATCCCCTTCCTCGACGGTGCTCCCAAGGACATCACCCCCAACCTCAGCAAGCTCGCGACCCAGGCGATGAAGCTTCCACCACGCCCACGTCAACATCGCGATCTGCGCCCCCAGCCGCAGCATTATCGCCACCGGAAGATATGGTCACAACAGCGGCTGCTTCGGCTTCAATAAGTTAACGAAAGACATCCCCACTGTCTTCGGCACCTTCCAAAAGAACGGCTACCTCACCGGTATCCTGGGCAAGGTCGACCACTCCACCACCGACCCGAACTTCCAATGGGACTTCGCCCACGACTACGAAGAACTCAATTCCGGCCGTAGTCCCCAAAAGTATCACGACTTCACCACAGAGTTCCTCACCCGCTGCAAGAAGGAAAACAAACCCTTCTACTTCATGGTCAACTCTCACGATCCCCACCGGCCCTTCCACAACCCAAAGACCGCCCAAAAATCCTGGAGCACTCCTTCCAAGCTCTACTCTCCGGACGAAGTCATCGTCCCCACCTACCTCCCCGATCTCCCGGAAGTCCGCGAGGAACTTTCGCACTACTACAACTCCGTTCGTCGTCTCGATGACACCGTCGGTCGCGTTCTCGAAGCCCTCGAAAAATCCGGCTTCGCCGACAACACCCTCGTGATGTTTCTCACCGACAATGGCTCCGCTTTCCCCTTCGCAAAAGCCAACACTTACCTCGCCAGCACCCGAACTCCTCTCCTCGTCCGCTGGCCCGGAGTGACCAAAGCAGGCTCTCTCGATCACGATCACTGCGTGGCCAACGTCGACTTCTTCGCCACCTTCATGGAAGCCACCGGCCTTCCTCAGCCAGCGAATCTCGATGGCCGTTCCCTCGTTCCTCTCTTCAAAGGAGACAAACAGGACGGACACGATTTCGTCTTCACCCAGATCGACTACACCATCGGCGGACCTCCCAAGCCCATGCGCTGCATTCAGGATAAGAAGTTCGGATATATCTTCAATGCTTTTTCCGATGGCAAGTTCGCCTACAAGAATAACAACGAAGGACTGACCTTCAAAGCGATGCAGGTCAAAGGAAAGACCGACCCCGAAATCCAGGCGCGCGTCGAGATGTTCCGCCACCGCGTCCCGCAGGAATTCTATGACCTTCAAGCCGATCCCGGCTGCATCAGGAATCTCATCGATTCCCCCGAGCACGCCAAACTCGTCGCACAGTATCAAACACGCCTGCGCAAGTGGATGGTCGAAACCAACGACCACAACCTCAAAGCCTTCGACGTCCGCAACGATCCTGCCAAACTCGCCCAAGAGATCACCAACTACCCCAAGCTCATCAACCCCGGAAAGCCAGAGACCAAAACTAAAAAACAAAAGACCAGACAATAGCTCTCTGCCATAATCATCCCTTCCCACTCCTCAACTCCCTACCCTCTCAAAATGACCATCCGACCTTTCACCACTGCCCTCTTCACCCTCCTCATCAGTCACGTCTAGGCCAAAGAAAACCCTCCCAACATCGTCTTCATTCTCTCCGACGACCTCGGCTACGGGGACGTCCAGTGTCTCAATCCCGATCAAGGAAAAATCGCCACTCCCGCCATGGATCAACTGGCGAAACAAGGCATGAGCTTTACCGATGCCCACTCGACCTCTTCGGTCTGCACCCCAACTCGCTACGGCATACTCACCGCCCGCTACAACTGGCGGACCCACCTCCAAAAAAGCGTCCTCATGGGCTTCAGCGGACCTCTGATCGCCGAAAACCGCCTCACCGTGGCGGGCTTTCTCAAAGAGAACGGATACACCACCGGCGCCATCGGCAAGTGGCACCTCGGCATGGACATGCCCGGCACCGCACCCAAGAAGATCGACTGGAAGGGCACCATCAAAAACGGCCCCGTCAGTCACGGCTTCGACTACTTCCACGGCATCTCGACCTCCCTCGATATGGCCCCCTACATCTACATCGAGAACGACCACTTCGTCGGGGAGGCCACCGCGTTCCCTTCTTTGTCCGCTGGCCCAAGGTCATCCAACCCAACTCAACCTCCGACCAGCTTATCTGCCAGTCCGACCTCATGGCCACCGGTGCCGACATCCTCGGTGTCAACATTCCCGACGGAGCCGGTGAGGATAGCGTAAGCTTCAAGCCCGCCCTCAGCGGAAAAGAAATCATCTCAACCCGCGCGGGCCTCATTCACCATTCCATCGGAGGAAACTTCGCCTACAGACAGGGCCAGTGGAAACTCCTCCTCGCCAAGGGATCCGGCGGATGGACCGCTCCGACCGAGAAAAACGCTCCCAAAGGAAGCCCCGTCGGACAGCTTTACGACATGCAAGCCGACCCCGGCGAAACGATCAACCTCTTCGAATCCAAACCTGAAATCGTTGCGAAACTCCTCGCCCAACTGGAGTCCGACATCAACCGCGGGCGCAGCACCGCAGGAGCACCCGCCAAAAACGACGTCGAAAACATCGTCCTCTGGAAGAGCGGGGAATAGCCCGCTTAATCCCGGCTGGATCGTAGGCCATTCTTCGTACCTTCACTTTGAAGGTCTGGGTGCCATCTGGCTCTGCGGAATAAAAAACATCCGAACTTTCGCCAGTTTGAGGATTTGACGCGGTTGAGGAGAACGTTCATTCTGGGGTCGTGGATGTAAGCTGCCGGATCTCTTTATCGCTGTGCAATTCACGGTCCCGGCAAGCTGCGGAGCTTCCGAGGAGAAGAACGGCGCGAGGACAGGGTTCCCGCCCGACCCGTTGGATCCGGGCGGTTCTGGCAGGGCTGACGACCTTCTCACCCGCCACAGCGCCAGCATTCCAGTTTACCGATGTTTCGACAGCTTCGGGCATCATGGATCACTTTAATCAGGACCCCGACAACTTTCTCTCCATGGACCGGGAGTTCGCAAACATGACCGGCGGTGCGGTGGCCGAGGATTTTGATGGCGACGGCTGGGTCGACTTGTTCGTCCTGCGAGGGGGAATCGACCCAAATCTCCTTTATATGAACCAAGGGGACGGCACTTTTGTCGATCAGGCGGCATTGAGAGGGGTAGGCCAAACCGGTCGCCACGCCGGGGTCTGTGGAGCTGATTACGATTCCGATGGCGACGTGGATCTCTTTGTCTCGGGAGTGGATGGTCCGCACTTGCTGCTCACAAACGATGGAACCGGGAACTTCACCGTCGACCCCGAAGCAATCCCGGTATTGACCGTGAACTCATCCAGCCCGAGCTGGGCGGACATTGATGGGGACGGTCTCCTTGACCTCGCTCTCGGCTCTTGGACCTTCGAATCGGACGGCTCCATTCACCTCTATCGGAACCGCGGAAAGGATGGCTTTGCCCTCTTTCAAGTCATTCCGATGGAGTGGACCTTCGTGCCTCATTTCGCCGATCTCAATGGGGACGGAAACGTAGACCTGATCGCGGTCGCCGATTTCAAAAACACCCGCTTTTTCCTCAATGATGGCCGCGGAATATTCCTCCCGGCAGGCGGCAGTGATATTGAAAACGGAATGGGGGTCGCAACTGCCGACCTGGATGACGACGGCGATCTCGATCTGTTCATGACGGCCATCCAGCATCCCGTCGCCGCTTCAAACACCACTAACACCAATGGCAACCGGCTTCTCCTCAATGACGGCCACGGGAAGTTTACCGATATCACCACCGATAGCGGCGTCCGTGCCGGTTACTGGGGGTGGGGCGCGGTCTTTGCCGACCTGGAAAATGATGGGGATGAGGATTTGTTCCATGTCAACGGCTTCGCCACTTTTGTTGATCTCAGCGGACCCTTGAACGTCACCCCGGCTGTCCTTTTTGAGAACGAGGGCTCGCTGAATTTCACCGAGGTAGCGGCCCCGTCCGGCGACGTTGCCGACACCGGCCAAGGAAGATGCGTAGTGTCTTTTGATTACGACAACGATGGCGATCTTGATCTCTTCATCACCAACAACAATGAGGTGCAGGCGAGCGCAGACGTCCCGGGAATCGCAGCGAGACCGGGCAGGCTGGTCTTGCTCCGCAACGACAGTAGTCCGGTTGGCAACTGGCTGAAGGTAAGGATTGACGGGAACTCCCCGCACCACGCCCATGGCATGGGTGCGCGGGTTTACGCCGGGTTGGCCGGAAAGACCCTGATGCGTGAGATCAACGCCTCAAGTAACTACAACGGCCACGGGCCCTACCGGATCGCTCATTTCGGGGCCGGGTCAGCAACCCAATTCGAGACGATCCGGGTGAGCTTCCCCAACGGAGACGCCGTGCAACTTGAAAACGTGCCGGTGAATCAGGAGGTCGTGATCAAATCCCCCCGCAGCTTGTTGGGCAAAAGGCGGGTCACATTAGACGGCACCATCACTTTCGAAATGCCCCCGCAAGCGATCCCTGTGGGCGGTGAAGCAGTCTGGAATTACGGAGGGGTGGAGGATTCCAATCCGGCAACCTTTCTCTTCGACACCCCGGGAAAACAAACGGTCAGCGTCCAGATCTTCTTCGACTCATCCCGATCCGAACTGCTGCGCGCCGAGAGCTTTCAGATCGAGGTCATCGATCCAAAGGTCGCGGAGCCAGGAATCGCGCGCATCTGGAACGAAGCCGCGCTCGACGCCATCCGCATCGACTTCCCCAATCCCGCCGTTCATGCCCGCAACCTTTTTCATCTGTCCGTGTCAATGTGGGACGTGTGGGCCGCCTACGACCCGGTGGCGACGGGATACCTTCATCGGGAGTTCATCGCCTCGCAAAATCCCGCCGACGATCGGCGGGAGGCGATCAGCTACGCGGCCTACCGCCTTCTCTCGGCGCGTTACTTGCGATCGCTCCACGCCTCGGCCAGCCAACTCCGCCTCGACTTTCTGATGGAAGACCTGGGCTACCCAATTGCCACTACCAGGGTGGACGGTGACTCCCCGGCGGCCCTGGGCAACCGGGTGGCCGCAACAATCATCGACTGGGGAGCTTCCGACGGATCGTTGGAAGAAAACAACTACCACAACTCCGGCTATCGCCCCGCCAATCAACCCTTGGTCCTCGCCAATTCCGGCACCATCCTTGCCAACCCCAATCGCTGGCAACCTTTGCGGTTTGAGGTCGCACTCAGCCAAAACGGATTGTTCACCCTATCCACCCAGATCTATGCCGGCTCCCAGTGGGGGGAGGTCAGGCCTTTTGCCCTCCACCCCACCGCATCGACCTATCTCGACCCGGGTGCTCCGCCACAACTGGGTGGCAAAGGTTCCACAGACTACAAAAATGGCACGTTGGAGGTGATTCGCTACAGCAGTTGGCTGGATCCCGACGATGGCGTGGTCATCGACATTTCCCCAAGGTCCAAGGGACTCAATACCCTGGGTCAAAATGACGGGAGTGGTCACGGCCCCGCACCGAACCCGGCCACCGGCCTGCCTTACGAAGAACAGTGGGCAAAGCGGGCGGACTACGGTCGTGCGATCGCGGAATACTGGGCCGACGGCCCCGACTCCGAAACCCCTCCCGGACACTGGAACACCCTGGCCAACGAGGTCTCGGATCATCCCGAACTTGAACGACGTTTCCGGGGCCAGGGAGAAGACATGGACCGGCTGGAATGGGATATCAAATTATCCTTCGCTCTCAATTCCGCGCTCCACGACGCGGCAGTAGCCGCCTGGGGCTGCAAACGTTTTTACGACTACGTCCGCCCCATCAGCAGCATCCGTCACCTCAGTGGTCTTGGTGAACTGCCCATGGTTCCAGGCCTGGTTGAAAAGATCACCGCCACTTCCTCAGCGCCGGGCCAACGCCACGCGAATCTCCTGACGGGAGGAGCCGCCATTGGCAACACCGCGATCCTCGCCTGGGGCGGGGAACCCGCCAACCCGGCCACCGAATACACCGGCAGCCAATGGATCCGTGGCGAAGACTGGCTTCCTTACCAACGGGACACCTTCGTAACCCCGGCCTTCGCGGGATATGTCTCCGGTCACAGCGCCTTTAGCCGCGCCGCTGCCGAGGTGCTGGCCTATTTTACGGGAGACCCCTATTTCCCCGGTGGACTCTACTCCCACTCCGTACCAGCCGGATCGCTGGAATTTGAAGATGGCCCGTCAACCGACCTGACCTTGCAGTGGGCGACCTACTTCGACGCAGCAGACGCAGCCGGACTCTCGCGGCTTTATGGCGGCATTCATTTCACCGTCGATGACGGCCCGGGCCGTATCATGGGCGCAACCGCAGGGCTCCAAGCGCTAAATCTCGTGAAGAAATACTTCGATGGCTCCATCCTGACGGACCCGATCCACGCAACGCTGGTGCAGGGGATTGACGGACCCGCGCTCCGGGCGCAGCTGGTGCGGGGCTCCTATTTCAAAATTGAGAGCAGTTCAGACCTCCTCATCTGGAAGGACGAAACTCCGTTCCAACAGGTTGTCGATTCCGAGATCGTGATTCCGATCAGTGCCTCCTCCGACCGATCCTTCTATCGCATCGTCCAACAAGACGGACCATAGGGAGAAGTTCGGTCCTTGATTCCCGTCGGCGATCCGTTGGGAACCGCCCGCTCAATATGATGCCCGCCAACGCGGGGAATTCTCGCTACAGAACAAGAAAAAAATCCTCATTACGGAATTGACCTCAAATCCTCCGCGAAATACCCTAGCGACTCTTGGCTGGAATTTAATCTCCGAGCCTCATTTCCAACGTATTGAAATTCTATTAAAATGAAAAAGACACTAACAACAGTCACTCTCCTGGGGGCTATCCTGGGCCAAACCCATGCGGCCCTGGTCTTCGGGGGCGATTTCCAAATGTATAAGCCGGGAACAGGTTACACCGTGACAGCCACCTTCGTTCCCGGGACCAACTCTTTCGCCCGGGGGGTGGGGGACGGACTCGACCTCGCCGGTGGCAGCGTCTCCTATTCAGACGGAAGTAGTTTCGTGGCGGCTGGCGATGGTCTTCCCGATATCGATGTGCCGGGGTGGGTCAACATCCAAAGTGGAAATGATCTTCTGAACAACGGTGTGGGTGGCTCCACTGGACTGAATATCTTCGCGGCTTGGGGCGGCGATGGGAGGGTCCAGTCAGCCAGTTCTCTCGGCACCATCATGGGAGGCCAAAGTATCACCATTACCGCCATGGCGGGTGGTCCTTCAAGAGGTCCGATCGGCGGCCCCCTCGCTTTCCACTTGATGGCAGGCGCAACCCAGCTGGTCCCGACCTCCTTTATGGATCCAGTCGCGCCCGACGGAACCTTCCAAATGATTTCACGGACCTATGACGCTGCCGCGCTCGCCGGAAGTATCGGAGAGGAAATGACCATCGTACTGGGTGTCGAAGACGCCAACGACCTTGGGAACCGTGTCATCTTCGACGACGTGACACTCACCGCCATCCCCGAGCCAAGCTCGTCTTTGTTGCTTGGACTCGGCGGACTGGCATTGACCTTCCGCCGGTCCCGCAGGAATTAGGTAATCCGTTTCGAGCGCCCGCGCCCGCGTCAAGAACGGCGGGCTGGTTTCATGCCATGCATTACGCATGGCATTTTTTTTACCGCGGTTTAGGAACGGAGCTTGAAGAACGCCGCCAGAGGTCACTTACCCTGGAGTCACTGCCGGCTTTTCGATCAAGGCGAAGAAACGCCTTGTGTCCTCACCACCAGGAACATCAGAAAGACGAATCACTCCCGATGTTCCAAGGATATCAGCCTGTCCTTCCCATACCGTCCAGGTTTCCGGAGCAGTCGAGAGATCGGTGCTGCTCACCAGGTCGTAGAGGCGGCCAAGCTTACTCCCCCACGTGAAGTCGTAATTCCCGGCGTTTTCCCCGTTGGCTGTGATCGTGAGGGGTGTGGGGTCGGAACCCTCAACCTCCAGTGAGACGTCATCAAAAATGACCCGGTTCACAAAGTCGTTGGCGTCTTCGACACCCAGTACGATGGTCATCTCAGCTCCGATATGGTCGGCGATTGACGAGGCATCGTAGGTCCTCGAAATCATTTGGAAGCTTCCGTCAGGCGCGACTGGGTCCAAAAAAGAGGCCGGAGTCATTTGGACGTCGCCTGCCATCAAATGAAATGCCAAAGGGCCTTGCACCGGTCCCCCTGACGGGCCACCTACCATGACCGAGATCGTGTAAACGGCGCCGGATTGAATGATGCCAAGCGATTCAGCCGACTGGATTCTTCCATCACCTCCCCAGGCCGCAAAGAGATTCATCCCGGTGGATCCTTCGACGCCGTTGTCAACCAGGTCATTTCCACTTTGCAAAGGAACCCACCCGGGCAGGTCAATGTCCGGGATCCCGTCGCCAGCGGCCACGAAACTACTTTCGTCTGAATAGGTGACGCTGCCACCGGCGAGGTCGAGTCCGTCCCCCACCCCCCGGGCGAAAGAATTGGTCCCGGGAACGAAGGTGGCCGTCACGGTATAGCCCGACCCTGCCTTGTACATTTGAAAATCTCCGCCGGGAACCAGTTCCGCTTGTGAGGAGAGGGCGATTGAAAATGAAGTTAGGATCGTAAGCGCGGTTTTTTTCATGTCGTGGTTCATTCAGGGTTTTTGAAAATCTTCGCGTTTTTTAGCATATTTCCCGATGAAAGGAAGCAAGATCCGAACGAGTGGAACAACCTCACCGACGATCCAAAACTCCAAGGCCTCATCAGGAGACTCTGCGGCGACTTGCAATAAAATCCCGCCGCTTCATGTCGTCGATCAACGTGCTTCCCCCTCGCACACGATCAAAAATTACGATAGGGATGCTCTGTTAAAAATGAAACCTTGGCTCGGGAAATCCCTCAAGATCCTGACCGTTCTCGTTTTGCTCCTCAGCGCAGCCTGGATCATCGAGAATTGGCGCGGACAACGCGCCTGGAACAAGGCCAAGGACCGCGCTGCCCAAGCCGAAGTTTCCCTGGATCTCGCCAACTCCCAACCGCCAAAAATTCCCGACGACGAAAACCTCCTCAAAAACGACCACTTCTCCCACGAATGGTCCGGCCACGTGGAACCCCGGCTCGCCCGGTGGTCTGAACTGGACCTCCCCGGAACGAAGGCAGAGATCGGCAACATGGGTACCAACTCAGTCCGCGAAAGAACCGTCGCTTGCGCGGAATTTTTCGAAGAACCACTCAGCGAAGAAGGGGCCGTCAAAAGACTGAACGAAGCCAGCTCCGAACTCCAAATGCACCTGGATCAACTTACCGCCATCATCCTCTCCTACCCAGGCCATCCTCTTTTCAACTATCCGCCTACCGAGAAGGATCCGCAGCCTCCAATGCTGGAACCTTTGAATATTCGAAAAATCACGGAGAGCATTTGCGATCAGGCAACCCTCAATCTCCGAACTCGGAAGCCACAAAAGGCCATCGGGAACATTCACGTAATCAATATACTGGTAGATATTATTAGTGGTCCACCGATTTTCCACCACCTGATCTCAACGGCGGTTCGCGCTCAAACACAATCCATTATTTGGGAAGGACTCCGACTCCAGGCCTGGGAAGAAAGTCAGCTGCAGGAATTACTGCAAATCACTGACCCATTCGAACCTTTTAACTCCCTGGGAGCCTGTCGGACTTTGAAAATTTATTTGATATTACCGATGCTCAAGTTCGGCAGACTCCTGGGAGTCCCTGAATTTCACATCGGTCAATCAAAGTGATTTGCTCGACTATTTGCGCGACCGTCTCTTCAGCACGAGAGCCAGTCCGGCCATCCCGACAAGCAAGGTCGAAGAAGGTTCGGGGATGGGGTTCTGATTCACGATAACGTTGTCAATGATCCACTCGGGTTCGCCACCACCTTGGACAAAGCCCCAATCCCATCCTCCCCGGAACCGCACTTGCAGAGTGTCTCCAGCATTCAGGCTGCCAAGTTCTCCGACCGAGTGGACAAATCCCGTGGATACACCGCTGAACATCTCCAATCCGGTCATAGGGTCGGCACCAACGGGATATTCCCAAGAAGCGCCTGTTTGCATCGTATCATTGTAGCCATTCAGGCTGAAATTCGTCAGTTGGACGAACGGGGCACCGTTGATGCTGGTCATGATCACGCCACCATCCCACTCGCCTTCAAGGATGGTTTGGTGGTCGAACTCCAGAGAAACCGGACCGTTCCCAGGAACATTGATCACGGGGCTGGTTAAATGGTGCTCAAAGGGCGACGTCCCGCCCTCACCTCCAATTGCCGACCAGGCATTGGTGGCGCCCACACCGTTTGGCCCCACGACCCACGGTCCTGACGTGGTTGCGCCACTAGCCGGGTCCGCGATGGGATCAAAAAGTGCCGCAGTATAGCCGCCGTCATTCGCATCGAAGTTCTCGGAATGAATGGTGGCTGCCGATGCAGGCTGCACAAGGCAAGCGAGACCAAGGATAGAGGCTGTCGTGAGCAGCACAGGTTTGGTGGAATTTATCATGGTATGTGGAGTATGTCTAATTACGCGCGGTTTGTCCAATTTGAATAGGCGTTACTCATCTCTAAAGGATATTTGTGGGTTCGCCAGCTAATTCTAAAATAGAGCCTGTCCCAATCAAGGCCATCCAAGCAACTGCGGTAAAAAGTGGCCCTTCAAAAAATGACAAGGAGGGCGTTTTCGCCCTCCCTGCAGCAAAAAAGGGTTCTCTAATTGGTTCACCACAACAGCGCACCCTCGTCCTCCTCCCCCACCCTTAAAAAACAAGCCCACGAACGCATCATCGGGGGACGCCGCTTCCCTAGCAACCAGGAACCAACTACGAAGGTAATCGTACGCGGGAAAAGCGGAGCCGAAGTCGAATTCGGCAACCCCCTGCTCATCGGCGAGAATCGCGAAGGACTCATCGTCCACTGCGAACTTTTCGAAGACGTCCACAACGACAACAAACTGCTCCCCGCTGCCGTCGAAAAAACCGAAAACACCATCGGCGGCATCCTTGACCTCGTCTGTGGCGACCGTGGATTTAGCGACGAAAAGATGGAAGACGGGCTGATCAAAACCCGCCCCGACCTGGCCAACCACATCCCCCCAAAAACCCCTCCCGCCTCCGGGAAAAACTAAAAGACCCCCGACTTCGCCGCCAGCCAGAAACGCCGTGCCCAGACCGAAGCCCGCATCGGTATCATCACCAACAACTACCAACCCGGACGCAGCTTTTCCAAGGGCCTAGGGCCTCGACTCGCACCGGCCGGAACCACGCTGGATCATGCTCGCCCACAACCTGCGCGTCCTTGCCCGCAAACGACTACGCGAACAAGCCGAACGGGAAGCCCGCCAGAAGAAAACCAGGAGCGCACGAAAAGAACCCCCGAAGAAAGTCGCCTGAAGCGGCGCACCTCGAAACAAACCGCGAAACAAACCGGCCCGGCGACCACCCGTTCCGGCCCACCGGTACGCGCGCCGCAGTAAAATCCCCGTCGCGAGTTCCCAAAAGCGAGAGAAAGTGAAAAAACGAGCCCGATCCGCCCCGAACTCCCAAAAACCATCCCTCCAAAAAATTAAAAACGACCATTCGCCCGAAAGACCGCTTTTTGGGACAGGGTCTAGGTCCCTTTGCGTCGTTGCACCCTAATCGCCCGGCGCATCATGATCTCCGTTTTTATCCGGCGAAGCCGCAGACCCGGGGTAGGCGATTTTAAGGTCAGAGTTCCCAGCCCCATTCTACGGCACGACGTTTGAGGGCCGCAACCCGTCGCTTGTTGAGTGGGTGGCTACCGAAGACTTCGCAGACTCGACTTTTGAGATCATTCCCCTCATCATCATAGTCGGGTGTGCGCTCTAAGGACATCGAGCCACGCAGCTTGCGCATCATCGAGACTGCCGCCTGGGGATTCCTGCAAACCAATAGTCCCGCTTCATCCGCCGTGTATTCGGCTTGGCGGCTCCAACCGCTAAAGATCAAATTCAAAAACGGACTCAGGATGGGTGTGCTCAGGGTTGCCGACCCGCGAGCCCCGCCGCTGAGTGATTGGAAAAGCACGTGCCCCTTTTTCAGGTGTCCGACCTCGTGGCCGATGGTGAACAAAAGCTCCTCGTCATCCGCAATTTCCAGAATCTCACGGGTGAGAAGAACCGCGCCATTTTTCCGGGTGCCGGCGGCATAGGCATTCACATCGCGAGCCTCCGACAGATAAAGTTGCGGGAGCGGAGTTCCGAGTCGCCAGGCTGCAATGGAAAGGAGCCGGTGAAGCCTCGGGGCTGTATCCGAAGTCGCTTCGGCATCGTCGGCGCGCATCTTCCAGACATGTCCGACCATGCGGAAAACACCTACCGCTCCTGCCAGTATCGCAAGACCGAAGGTCAAAATCCCGAATCCCGCGAGAAGAATCAAAAGGATACTCAGACCGAAGAGCAGACTCGCCCTTTCCCAGCGGGAACCGAATGCCACCTTCTCTTCGCCTCCCGTAGATTTCCAGAGGTCCAGATCTTGCCGCATTCTTTCAGCCGGGACTTCCCGATCCCACCCGCAACCACGGCAGAGTACGGAGATCCCTTGGTAGCTTGATCCGCAATTGACGCAAAATTTCTTCGTGCTCATTTTATCGGTCACTTTTCACGATAGAAGCCCCCTCCCCCATCCTTCTCCCTTTCCCCGCCAGCAATTGGGCGAAAGCTCTCGGGACACCTAATAGGAGACCGACCACCGGGAGTGCGAAAATCGCATTTCGGGTGAAGGAGTTCAGGAGTCCGCCCCGACGACCTTTCGGAGTGTACACCGACAATCCCAGGCAGAGTTTACCGGGGCTCTTTCCATCCACCGCATCGCGGCAGAGGACAAGAAGACCCGCCAGGGTCCAAAAGCAGATCCAACCGACCATCCCCGGAATGGCGGATTTGACTCTTCCCAGAATCAACAGAGCGACAACGCCGATCATCAGGTCAATCAACGCCGCGTAGATTCGCACGTGACCCTTTGCCGGATCGTTGCCACCGATCTCCGGAGGAAGGGCAATTGCTTCCTCCATGTGAAGGGCGCATCGGCTCTCAACGGACTTTACCCCTCCCGGAATGGGGCGATGCCTTACAGGACGGGGCCTGCGGGCGATTTTCGATTTCACGCGGGTGGCTACGCGGCTGTTCCGGCTGTTTTGAGGAGGGTCAGGATTTCTTTTTG
>Ga0209390_10001748_pt1 | contig 40531 bp, 29 predicted proteins | sample BON01_FD_187212 | JGI IMG/M metagenome (GOLD analysis project Ga0209390, IMG submission 187212) | Freshwater microbial communities from Lake Bonney liftoff mats and glacier meltwater in Antarctica - BON-01 (SPAdes) (version 2) | ecosystem: Environmental > Aquatic > Freshwater > Ice > Glacier...
CTTTTCCGTATATTTGTGAGTGATGTGTACATGAAGACATCCAATACGGGTTGGAGGAGAGACATGGAACCCCAACAGAGATATATGTGTGATAAGGTGGGAGGAATTGCCGACTATCTTGTCACAGGCGGGGCTGGTTTCATTGGTAGCGCGTTGGTCAAAAGCATCCGAAAGCAGGAGCCCTCTGCTGTCATAAAGGTTGTGGACAATCTATGGCGGGGGACTTTGGAAAATCTCCGTGTACCGGGGGGTTTTGTGATTGATCTGGCTAGACACTTTCATAATGTGGATCTGACAGAAGTCGAGCCGGCTTCTCAAGTGATCGGATGCGCTCGCACTGTGTACCATCTGGCTGATATTGTTGCTGGTATTGATTATGTCTTTGCAAACCAAGCGTTTGTCTTCAGGCAAAATATGCTCATCAACTCCAACACACTGGCTGCGGCAAGCCATGCGCTGTCGCACGTCGAAAACTACATTTATGTAGGCACCGCGTGTAGTTTTCCCAAACATCTACAGATGACGTACACGCCCACTGCATTGTCAGAGAATCAAACATACCCAGCCAGCCCAGAGTCGTCGTATGGGTGGAGCAAGTTGATGGGGGAGTACGAAGCTACTCTACAGCAAAAACGTCCCGACAATCGTCTCAATATATCAGTATTACGGTTTCATAACGTGTTTGGACCGGGTATGGTGTGGGGCGCGGGCGCGCAGGCTATCCCTGCGTTGATATTCAAAGCCATTAATGTGGAGGAGGTGAGCAAGAGCGCAGCGATCTTGGACGTATTTGGATCTGGCAAGCAGTATCGCGATTTTGTGTTTATTGATGACATTGTACAGGCATTGCTGCTTGCCCCGTCTGCATATGGAAAGGGTGTGGTACAAATTGGCACAGGGAGACCAGTGCGAGTCGATGAGGTCGCTCATATGATAGCACGCATGATCGCGCACGCCTTTCACAAGAAAATTTCGCCACGATTTTCACCCAAAGGCTTAGAAGGAGACCGTGGTCGTGTCGCTGTGAGAGACCGCGCCGAAAAGATTCTGAAGTGGCGTCCACACACAGTTTTTGAAGAGGGTCTTGCGTTGACTTTCACTAGCGTTGCAGAGGGTATGCTCCGGCAGCATGGTGCGCTTCCATCTCTTTCGTTTCCACCGGCGTCGACCCACATGCTTTCGCGTCTCCGAGATTGGACAGAGAGAATACAGGCGAATATGTCGCAAGAGCTCACAGGGCTTTCTGACGCCGCGTTTACATCGGAAAACAGAGAACATAAGACCAACTCTCGGATGCATGAAACAAAAAAATTTGTGCGACTGCCTCCCACGAATTTAAGCATATCTACAACAAAGCAGCACTCGAAGTTGAGTTCACATGAAATAAGACAGACCTCGCCCCCAAGAGTCCTCGTAATCGTCGTGGGCCAGCCGCGTGGAGGGGAATATGCGTACCAATCCATGGAAAAATACCTCCTGCGCCCACACAGGGCACATTTGGCGACATTTTTCACGTCAGTGTCACCTGCAACCTATCTTCAGAAAATTGCCCGGTACAACTGGATTGTGCCGGAATATCACGATTGGTTTGCAGTGTTGGATTCCGTTTTTGCCACGTGCATGAGCTCAACTTCTGTGAAAGAGCAGAGGGCCCTGCTATGGGGGCAGGGACAGGGTGGTACGAAATTCATGGGCCGTCACGACAATGTTCAGCACTCTACCTCGTCCGTTATACTGCTCGCGTTCCGCTGGCTGGTGCAGCAGAAGATGCTGCAGCTGGGCCTGATGGACCAATACGACGCATTTGTCTTTACCCGGGCCGACGAAGTCCACTTGTGTGAGCATGCAAATATTGGACAGATGCTCAAGGAATGCCCGAATTGCACGTGGTTTCAAGAGGGCGAAGATTACGGTGGTATTTCCGACCGTCATTTCATTGCCTCGACCAAGGCATTTTTCCGCGCTCTCAACGTGACAAACAGCGTATTGTGTGAATCGCAGCTCTATTTCGACCGCGTCGGCAATTTGGAGATGTTGATCAAACACTACATGACAGAACAGAAGCTACCCGTGCGTTTATTCCCCCCATCTTTCTTCTCCGTTAAGCGACAGAGAGACAGCACCCGCTGGTCGCATGGAGTTGAGACGCCCGAATCGCAGGCTTTCGGTCTGCGGATCAAATATATGGGGGAATACGAGCGGGCATGCAAACAGTGTGGGGAATCCATGTCCACAACGCTGCCGAAACTTGTTCTGGTCAACACATCCGCCCCCTGAGTCAGCGAGCACACACCTTGTTCAGAAGAAAAAAATCTGTGTACAATGTGAGATGACACATCGTCGATCACCCGCAATTTGAGTTATTTCACAGCAATGCCTCCGAAAAATAAGCTTCCGCAGGCAAAAGACAAGAAACCCGATTCGCAGGTAAAAAAGGCAAAACAAGCGCAAAAAGCGGCTGCCAACCCCGACAAGGCACTCGCCAAAAAGGAGAAGAACGATGCTTGTCGCGACCGTCGAGCTGCCTCGGGGTCGTCCAAATCATTCTGTTGACACGTAACACGTCGCCTTCCAAATGGCCATTTTGCCCGAAATAGGCTTTTATGTTAAAGTGCACTGTTTTCGTTATAAAAACAATCATTTTTCCACATCGACGTTGCACCCGTGTCCTGCGTGCGACGCACGATATATCCTGCCCCCTTGTTTTGTGTCATGACGGCGACGCCACAGCAGCAACTGTGTGTTGTGGTGTCAGGCTGTGGCGCTGATAGGTGCACCCCGTACGGTGCGTTCGAGTGTGAAGATGTGGTGGAGGCTTTTTTGTCTCACGCATACCAGGCTGCGTCGTGGAAGAATGTGAATAAACTCTGTCAGCTGAAACGGGTGTGTAAATTGTTCCAAGTTGCCATTGTTCGGCAACTTTCCACCGACAAAACGTGGCTGTCTCCTGTGAGCACAGAGGCGCTCATTTACGCTACGACAATTGATGAATTGCTGGCAAAACACGCCTACGTCGATTTCTTTGACGGCATGCGCTGCGCACGGATCGATCTGGTAGTACAGCAAAAGGCATTCATTGCCTTGGATGCTCACACGAAAGAACCGGCGTGTCTGGCTGCCTTGAATAATAGAGTGCCAAATAACCCACCACTTTGGCGGTGCTGTGTCATTGCTGAGGTTTTGCAGTTTCACAGGAATGAGATTGAGATTGTGAAGATGGGACTTGGTATCGTCTCGAAGCTTTTACCGAATGAAGCAGTGAGTCAAAAACATTTCGCATGTATTTCCAGCGCCGTCGTCGATGCAATGTACATGTTCCCATCCGATATCACGATCCAGGCGGTGACGGTGGACATTTTGCATGCGATCTGCAAGAAGCGACCTTCACCCAACGGGATGCTCAACCACTCGGCACACGACACCGTTGCACACGTGCTGGCTGCGATGCGTATGTTTGCAAATGACACCGATTTTCAAGCGCGTGGAATTTACGTGGTCAGAGAGGCAGCTGCTTCCGATTGGACGAGACAACTCAAACCACCGTACAGAGTGGACAAGAATGAACTAGTTGACGCCGTGTGGAAAGAAAGTGTCGAAAACGCGCTACTGCAAGTCATTCACATTCACAAGGGGTCGCACAAGATAACTGTGAATGGATGTCACGCCTTGGCGCACATGGCTGTGAACAATTTACACACGCTCACGAAGATGCGCAAGTTGATCGCGAGTATTGTGAACTGGATGCAGATGTTTGCCGCCGGGAGGAGTTTGCCTGCCTGCGCAATGATGCCTGTGACTGCGCTAGGTGTGCGCAATTTTGCACGTAACAGTGATGGTGCCCATGCGCAAAACCAGCAGTTTTTTGGCGACGCGGGGGTGGTGGAGCTTTTGCTAGCGGGTCTGAATTCGTATGCCAAGTCGCTTTTCACGTGGCCAATGAGTACGGCTACCGTCGTCGTTGAGGCGTTGGATGCCGTGTGCCTTAACAATTTGATCAACACCAAGCGCTTGATCAACGCCAACGGTGTGAGCATAATAATGCGAGCCGGATTCTCTTGTACCCTCATGCACGGTGCAATCAGCAGTATCAATTTTTCGAGTACCACTTGGATGGCCATCTTGGTGATGATGACGAATATTTTGTCGCAGAAGGATCGCAAGCGCAAAAACAGCGGCGACGAGACGTTTAATAAAGCGACTACCACCACGTCGATGCCTTTTCTCAGTTTAGTGTGCAAAAAGTTTCTGAATACCAGTCGCACCGACGTTTGCGGTCGCAAAGAATACGCCCTGACGGAGCTGATTATTCTTTGTCTCATTACGTACATGCAGTGCATCCGCGAAAAGAGCAAGCATCAGAAACCCAGCGACGCCATGGTGCAAGTCTGTTTGGATCTCTTGAAGCTGTGTATGCATACACCAATGGGTATGTTGGAAATGCGTAAAATCGGCATCACAATCGTGATGAGACTCAAAACGGCCAACTCTCAGAAAAAAATCAGTTGCTTTGTTATCGACGTGGGTTGTATGGAAGTCCTGGCCATGGCTGCAAGTCGCACTCGCATGCACGTTCTTCACAATGGCTTACTTGAGATTGCGAGGGGTACGCCTGGACATCTCGATGGACTGTGTGTCAAGATTCCTGACAAGTGCAAAAACACATCCAAATATGTCGATTACGCGCTTCGTGCGCAACGTGGATTTGTCACACTGCGCATCGCACTTGTGCGCATGCAGACAAAAGAATGTATGCACCTCTTGTTGGCAGCCGCCGTCGATGCAGCCGACAAATCGGAAATCATGAAACACACACGCATTCGTGCCGACAGTCAGGAAGAAGTGCCACGAGAAATGACGAGCGCGGAATCGCAAATCGTACGTTGATATTTGAGAATTGCCTTGTCATCTGATTTTCTGTTATGTAAAATTCAATGTTTGTGAGACATTGATTCCTACACTGTCCTTGTTTATGCTTGTGTTTTCCTTTCACAGATTGTGGCTCGTGTGCTCGAATTGGCCGAAAAGTACAAGGTCACTTTGGTGGTGAGCATTCATGCAAACACGTTGCTAAACTCTATTTGTTCGCGACTCTTGCGCTAACAGTACACATACTATGTTCTGACGATTTGTTTGACGCTTGTGACGCAGACGCAGAAAATGAGCAACGTGACCGATTGGGTGTAACACCTCAAATGCTTGCAGGAGCACAAACGCCGAAAAAGAGCAACATGATCGAAAAGCGTGTCGTACCGCAAATAGCGCTTTTAGGCTATTTTTTGCTGTTTTTCAAATAAAGGATCGTGTTTCGTTTTTGTGTATTTCCAGAGTGTTTTTCGCCACACGCCACATGAATTCACACGCTTCGTACGTGTGTGCTTCCAAAACGAAGGCAGGCAGCACCATGACGCCCATTGCTGCTCTACTTGCCTCAGAATCGTACAGTGTGATCTGTCAGTATTTGCACGAGCACATCGCGTCCGAGGACCTACTGAAACAATTTCTTGTCCATGTGTTGGCTATGATCGAGTCGTCACCTCGCGCGCATCGTACTCATCCCGTGGGACAGAACATACTGAAGAAAATGATACAAAACAGCAATATGCTCTTCCTCGTGTCCGAGATTATGCAACGCCACCCCGGAAAACAGCGTATTCAAGAATACGGATGCACCTTCATTGACTATGCTTTTCGCACCAGGCTTGATTCAGTACGCACGGACGATATCACTCCGTGTGCTACTGCAGTTGTGATTGCCATTCAAACTCACTCGGAAGTGTCTCGCGTGCAATATGTCGCATGCCGAGCGCTGGAGGCTTTGTTATTAACAGAAATGACAGACGGAAAATATCCCTTTCTCCACACGCCGGGACAGTACCTCGTGGTGAATTTGGTGCATAAGGCGATGTTCAAGCCACAGATGCCCGAATTTCAAGAAAGGATGTACGAAGCTTGTTGTTTGGTGCTGGCGAGCTTGGTGCCAGGGTGGAAGTACAAGCAAAGTGTCCAGGACGGTAAGAGTGTAGCGTTCGAGGACGAAGGTGACGACAGCCATCACGGCATAGATCGCGCTATTGCTGCTGCTATGAGTGCATTTCCCGAAAACAACCACATTTCTCTGTATGGGAGCTGTGCCCTGGGTTGGATGGCGGAAGAATATTTGGACCTTTTCGTGGACATGGAAAAGAACATCACCAATGTTGCCAATGTGTTTTTGATGGATTACACTGACGGTGATTTCCAGCAAGCTGCAGCAGGCGCTCTCCTGAATTTCATTCACAACAAGGCAACAGGCAAGACAAATGCCCTAAATCAGAAGAAAATTGGATTGACGGGCATCATTCCTCTCACGGTATGTGCGTTGCGCAATCATTATGAGAGCAATTGTAAGAAGGGTGATATTACCAAAATTATGTGCACTCTCTTGGATTTGTTATATGCGCTTGCATTGGACTGTATAGAAAACCAAGAGCGTATTCTCTTTACACAAACGCCGGCACTGCTGCTTGGTATTGCCAAAATGCACCGTCGATCCTCTGATACACGCATGGAGACCATTACGCTGCGTTTGCTGTGCATTCTGCGTTTGAATGCCAATCGGGATCGTGTTATTGACCCAATGTGGTCATACGATCTAGCAACTTGGAACATGAAGATCAAAACAGTTGCCGGTAGCAATCTGCTTGAGATGATAGTTCCGGCGATGATGAAAAAAAACGCTGACTCTCTCTTGATTCTCGACGGTCTTCGCTTGCTTGGCGATTGTGTCGATGATCTTTCGAGGGAGTCACGCAGTGAGGCGACGAATGCCAGTGTGTTGACAGCAACCATGCTATTGATGACATCTCGCCCCCCCTGTTCTGATGAGGTGACTCGTCTCGGTGTCATCCTCTTGGAGAAATTATCACACCACGCCACGTTTGCTGTGAATCCCGACATGATGCATGCGCTCAGTGTTCCCATTTCGGTATCGCTTCGTGAAGATGTACAGCATTGCAGTACACGAAACAGGGCGATACAGCAGGTTGCGGCACACATGACGGCGTAGCGCTTAACACACACAAACACACACACACATAAACACATGGGCCTCTGCAAATATGCTTTGCGTTTATATCAAATTCATCTAAGAATGAAACGGTCTTCTACTACGAAGAAGAGTCCAATTAATAGTGCCATGCACAGATCGTCTTTACCGCCGGACGATTTGCCACTAATTGCGACCTTTTCCTTCTGAAAGGCATTTTCGGGTCGTGTAAATGCGAAACCAAAAAAACTGAGTTGTTCTAAGAGCATAGTGGTGGTCTTGTTTTTGCCACAATCCACCCAATTTTGACTGTTAATGAAGATTCGTGTTTCGCGTAACAGATTGTTCATCACCCCCACATATGCGATTTTGCGTGAGTGCGTAGTAAGTACACCAATGCGCTCAATGCCTGGTTCGCACACGAAAGTCGAATTGGGTATGCTGTCGCGACACTCGCGAAAAAGATGTTCGGCTTCGAACCCCAGATTCCGTTCCACGATGATGCATACGTTGCTGGATGAGTAGTTTTCGTCACAACTGCGTACCGCCTGCACATGCTGCTTCAAGAGTTCAAATGTCTTGTATGGATCTTTAGTCTGCAGCACCTCGGCTCCAAGGATCTGGACATGTCAATCACACACGTTGCAAAAAAAAATAAGGTGGCGACAGAACGCAAGTGATGTACACACCAGATCATACACAACACCACACGAGGTTTTCATAATGCCGGACGAAGGTGTCAAGATGCAATCATTACAGATGAACAACATCTTGTTCTACATCATTTTCTCACAGCACTCATGTTTCGTGAGCATGCTTGTGCGCGATATGATAGCGAATACAAAGATCAACTACAGTCGCTTCAAAAACACCATTTTCTGCCTGGATAAACTGAGTGAGGAGTTAGACAAGAAAACCATTTGTCATGCACACATTGTCGTGCTCTTTTTCTTCTTTCTCTCCATTGACTGCAAGATGCGGCACTGGATTCTAGACACTCAGCAATGTCATGCCGATAAGGTGCTCAAGGACAAACTTCTGCTTAAAAATATAGAATTCGCTCCGAAAGGTGTGGCGAATCTGTCAAAGAACATCAAAAATCCGTTTCTAGGCCAGTCGGTAGTGTTTGCACCCCTCAATCCCCACGCTGCCGTGTCGATTTTATGCTCCATTTCGGACGAGAATTTCTTTGAAAAAATCACGGTCACTCAAAATGTCGGTGGCATCCACGAGGTCTTTTGCAACATTAAGACGCTGGTAATGTTGTCGTGAAAATGAACAAACTTGAAAATTCGCACACACCGCTTGTTGTGCACACCCCGCCAGACTCATGCGATCCATCGACACACAAAATTGTATACTTTCAAAACACGTCGAATTATTGCACACAATATAGTTGACTGAAAACGACATCAAGAATGACCAAACTTCAGGTTCTCACAAATGTGCTGTAGTACTCTACTTTTTGATACATTCTATTAAATGATTCAAAAATGACAAATCTCTGCTGGCAAGTTCTTGTCCTTGCGACTCGGCTTTCATCTCTTGGTTGCCGAATACTCGGACTTGGGAAACACACGCGCTCTCCAACTCGCGAGGGCGGAAGTGGAGTGCTGTCGTCTTTCCCGCGTTTGCATGCACACGAAATCACCTTGAAAATGCCATGACAGTACGTGAAGGACACCATTGCGAAATCCGAGTGTTCGCCCCCCGCCGCTGGATCCACAGTGACGAAAAACCGCGTATTGAATTCGATATTGAGCGGAATTGTCTCGTTGAACATTTGTTTTAAAAGGGATTGCTTGAAACATTGGTCGACACTGTTGAAGGCGACGCCGCCCATCTCGGAATTAATTAGGTCAGGACGGTCGCTCATGATAATTTTTAGCCGCCGATGCTTGTCTGCATCTTGCCATCGTGGAATCAAGTGCTGCATGTGCAAACTGCACACGGAATTTGCGTTGTGTAATGTAATCATGTCGCATACAGTGAGCGCTCCATGTTGAAACAGAGCAAACGGTCGAAATGTTAAATTTTACAAAAGACATACCATTCGTGTGTTTTCTCGGCATCGATGCATGCTTGACACGCCAGAGAGATTTGAATAGACTTGAAGACGGGAAGATTGGTAAGTTGGTCCATCTTGGATATCAGTTTCTGTCGTTTTAGATTGTCAACATCAAAGCAAAACTGCATACTCGCATACGAGTTGCGCGCGTGAGTGCTGTATTACGTGACCATGTCGCGTATCAGCACTCACATCTGACACACATACACACCGTGTAGAAGTTCATTTCGCTGGTCAGTGTCGAGATAGCAATGAAAGACGTATTTCCAATGCATAACAGGGGTGCGACCGTCTCGTAAAAAAATCCTGTTCAAAGGGACATCACACGTAGTTTGAGTGTTTGTTAGCAAGCAGAGCTGACTTGACATTACAGCAGAACATTCATATGCAACTACAAACCTGACGCCACATATGCAGCTTCCTCCAGAATGATAATATCGCCACCAGTTCCTTTCGTTGTCGACACCTGTGCATTTTCTCAGTATCAGTGGATTCTATCATTACTCATACTGTTTCTGGGATGTGCGGAAACATGATGCTTTTGTGCTTATATATTGTGTGTGTCAAATGTACAGTCATGTATGTACCGTCGTGTTTGTACGTCATGTGAGACGAAGACAAGATGGCCGGATGCTGAACAACAGAGAGCCAATGAAAGAGACACAAGTTTGATATACGATTGAGATGTATATTTTCTTTTATTGAATTTGGAGTATGCAACTCAAACGAAGGCCATTGTGCTGCGGTTCTCCAATCGCAAGTCCAGAAGTTGTGCACAGACCTAGATCTCAGTCTTCTCTACATTTTGATATCAGATACACATAGCCAATAGCTCGGAAAAATGATTTCCTAGCGATCGGCGTTTGCTTTCCGCAGCCCTGCTGATCTGTTGGATTTTGAAAATACCAACGGCCCCGTGCCAACGACGGCCATGGAACGGGTCAGAAACAGCAACACTGTACAGGAGGCTCGACGTGGAGAGAGATAATGATAATGTTGTTTATTGGAAAAGCAATGCGAAGATGAATAGTGAGGTGATGTGCAATGCTCGACCGTAACGTGCTGTCGGCAGCAACCGAGGATTATGTGGTGCAGGACATTCATTCAGACACAGCTTTGAGTTACAATCGATATGCATTCTGTGAATTTATTCGATTCAAAGCATCACTCAAACTTTCCATTTACGTCGTCTGCTCCTACAGCTTATGGCATATTTCAGAAAAATTACACTATTTGTAAACAAGGGATTGAGTTTCCTGTCTCGTATGCGATTGTAAGATCCGACGCCGAAAAGATTGACGGACACGCGCAAGCAGTTCCACAAGGTCGACATAGGACACGATCTGACGTTGTAATCCATCCGCCACTACATTCACAATTTGTGAATGATTCCGAGACCACCGAATTCAACGGACAGGATCTACAATTACCAGACCCCGAAGTTGCCTTTTGTTTGCCCGTGGCGCACTGTGAGCACGAAGCCCCATTTTGTCCCGTAAATCCAGCGTTACATTCACAAGATGTGTTATATACACTGCCCTTAGCGGAATTTGAATTCTTTGGACAGGGTGCACATTCTGCATTTCCAGACGAAGTTTTGAAAGTTCCCGTGGCGCACGGCGTACAGTCTTTGCCGTTGATTCCAGCATGTCCGGCGTCGCACTTGCAAGGTACGACAGATGTGCTCAAAACGTCGAAAACAGCATGGTTAGGACATTGTAAACAAGGAGAGGAACCAATAATGGTTTTGTACTCAGTAGCGTCACACCGAATGCAGCTATCTCCATCGGCTCCGGAATATCCGGCGTTGCAATTGCAAGTTGTTCCCGAAAGCGCCACAACAGAGTTGGAGGGACAGCTTACACAGCGTCCAGGATTGGAGTTGTTTTTATACATGCCGGGGCTACATTTCGTGCACAGACCTCCATTTAACCCGATATATAAAGATTGGCATGCACATGCAGTCTTGGTGGAGCTAGCATTTGGAGATGTAGAATGCATAGGGCAACTGGTGCAAACACTGAGTTCATTCTCGAATTTACCTGCTGCACACGCCGTGCATTCGTCTGAATTATGTTCTGATGTGTATCCGGCATTACACGAACATTTGGATGCTGATGTGCTGCCTGACGGAGAGTTTGAGTTTGCGGCGGGACACGCTAAACACGCTGATTTTGTATTTCCCGAAGACGTTTTGTATGTGCCCGCGCTACACATTCCGCACTTGTGATTGGAGGTGTCCAAAATGTAGTATCCAGCATTACATTCACAGTCCGAGCGAAAGCTGCTACCCGGTCGAGAATTTTGATAGTGAAAGCATGCTTTGCAATAGACAGGTAGCAACCCATTTTTATAAGTATTTTGAGGACAAATTCTACACCGATCTCCAACTTCACCTTCAATCATTGTATTTTCATTGTCCCAAATCGGAACATACCCGGAGTTACATTTGCATGCCGCCTTGGACGTGCTATTTACTACGGATTGTGAAAATGTACGGCATGGGGCGCATTCCGTTTCGGTCTTGCGATGGTTCGGTCTAGACCATTCGCCGGGCAGCAGGGTACTCTCGCCTAATGTGTTGTAGAAATTAGCGTCGCATATACATGCCGTAATTACGGTGCTTCCGGGAGGAGAGGAAGAACTGGAAGGACAATTTTGACATGTTTGAGACCCGCTTGTGTTTTTATAGGTCGAAATGCCACATATGATGCATGGTGCTCCATTTTCTGCAGAGAATCCCGCATTACATCTACATGAAGTGTTGCCAACGCTGCCAACGTCCGAGATGGCGTGTGAGGGGCAGGTATCACACGTCGCAGGTCCTGGCCGCGATTTGTACGTATTGGCAACACACACAGCGCATTCGCGTCCGTCCAATCCCGTATATCCGGCGTTGCATTGGCACGAAGTCACGTCGATGCTAGCAGCAGGTGAAAATGAATTGACAGCACAGCCGGCGCAGTGCACTACTGGTATGTCAATTTTATACGTTCCGGCAGAGCATTGACAGGAAGCAATATCTCTGCTGCCGAGTGGTGAGGTTGAATTCGTCGGACACTGAATACATATCGTGGGTGGTCCGTCGTCTCTATACCAGTTGACGTTGCACAGGCAGGATGTACCCAGAATGCTACCCGCGAGAGATATTGCGTTGACAGGGCATTCATCACACTGTGCTGACCCTGCGTTGGCTTTATACTTACCAGGGTCACACGCTACACATGTTTCCCCATTTTGCCCCGTGTAGCCAGGGTCGCAGAAACAAGCAGTATAGGAAACACTGTTAACCACCGAGGTGGAATTGGCAGGACATTTCGAGCAAGATTCGTTACCCACGTTAGTTTTGTAAGTATTGACGGCACACGACACACATGTGGCTCCATTTGATCCCGTGTACCCGGCATTGCACATGCAGCTTGTGCTTGCTACAGCACCTCTCTCAGACGTTGAAAAAAAGGGACAATTCATGCAATTTGCACTGCCCACTACCTCCTTATACTTGCCTACAATGCACGCACTGCACGTGCTTGTATCTTGTCCCGTGTATCCGGCGTTACATACGCACGAGAGGAAAGCAACCGAATGTGAGTCGACAGGACAATTCGTACAAGGAGCAGACCCAAGGTCTGTTTTGTACGTGCCCGAATCACACTGCACACATGGTGAAATATATCCTCCCGTGTATGCGGCGTTGCATAGACACCTAACAGCTTGCACAGCGACAGAATTTTCATATGGACAGCTTTGGCACAGAAAGTATCCTAATTCGGGTTTGATTTTGCCACTCTCACACGCATCACAACTGTCTCCATCGAGTCCACTGTATCCCGGGTTACATTGACAGCTTGTCCTCTCGATGCTTGCAGATGGAGAATATGAATTCGAAGGGCACTCCAAACAAATTGGACCCAACTCCGTTTTATATTTACCAGAATCACATGCCTTGCACGTCGCACCGTTCTCTGCACTACCGTATCCACCGTTGCATATGCAGGCAGCGATTGTGGTGCTTGCAGCGGAAGACACTGAGTTCGCAGTGCACATTGAACACGCATCAGAGCCTAGTGCATCTTTGTACGTTCCAGCGAGACATTCAAGACACGGACCCTTCGTTGGGCCGGTGTATCCCGCGTTACATTCACACGTTTCGCCAGCTGTACCTGCAGAGCTTGAAATTTCGGGGCACGGTTTACACAGATAATTTCCGAATCCTTTATACGTGTCAGCGCTACACATCTTGCATTGAAATGTATCAAAAATGCTGTATCCTTCTATGCATTGGCAATAGTGATCCACAATATTTCCTGTGACAGAACTCACGGAATAATTACGACAAGGCGTACAATCCGGCCCAATACCCGTTTTGTAAGTATTGGCAGGGCAAAAATTACACTCTTCTCCGTTTGACCCATAACGACCTGGTCCACACTGACAGGATGTGCGTGCGGTGCTTGCAATGGGAGAAAAGCTATTTGCCGGACATTCTGTGCATATCGCGCCTACCTCTGATTTCCATGTATTTTGGTCGCACGCAACACAATTCTCCCCGTCAACTCCTTTATATCCTGGATTGCACTGACAAACTGTGTTTCCTTCTGAGTTAGCAGGAGTGCTTGTACCTAAACCGCAATTTATGCACAAACCGTTTCCTGAAGCAGACTTGAAGGTATTTGACACGCATTTTGCGCAAGTATTCCCTGCAGATGGAGAATGTCCAGGTAAACACGTGCAATCCAGCATATTCACTGTGCCAATGGACGACGTCGAGCCAATCGGACACGTCGTACAAACGCTATCGCCAATATTTTTGTATGTACCGGCGGCGCATTGCGCACAATTTCTGTCATGCCAGAAATATCCGGCGTTACACGTACACGCTGAGTTTTTTACAGAGCCCGCCGGAGAATTCCTGTTTGCGCCGCAAGAGACACAAAGCTCGTTCCCCTCCAACGCTTTGAATGTATCTGCACGACATATTTCGCATTTAGCAAAAGGGATCTTGATGCCATCTCTCATCTCGTGTTGGTTGGCAAACCCAGCATTGCATTTGCAGTCCCCGAGTGCGTCACTTCCTGCGTCGGAACGAGAATTGTCATAACAAAGCGTACATGCTTCATTGCCCATCGCCACTTTATAGGTGTTGATAGCACACTGTGTGCATGTAGCTGCACCCGCCACACTAGTCCACCCCATGGCGCACACACAGTCTGCCAATAACGTGCTACCTGACAGTGATGTTTTGCTTGAAGGGCACGATGAACAAGCACTTGGTCCAGGTAATTTTTTATATGTTCCCGGCACACACGCAGTGCATAATAGTGCACTTGCTCCTGTCCATCCTGCATCGCACGTACACGCACTACTTGACATGCTTCCCGGTGGTGCTTTCGAATTCGATGGACACGACCAGCACTCTCGTTGAATCGGATCAGCGCCTGTTATCATGCGGTTTTTGATGGTTGTTATCTCTGTGGCAGTATGAAGTTCGTCTACCAAGTAAAGACCAGCAATATTACCGTTGAATTTGCTGTCGTCGTCCCAAGTGCTCTTTGCCACATAAGTGAAATCGACGGATCTGTCTGTCCGCGCTTCTGCGCAAGCTTCTTCAACAGAATTATCCCCAATTTCCAGTCTTATGGTAGCAGTGCGGTGATTGTATGTAATTACGATGCTGAGCCAATTGTCTTGTAGTAAAGGATTATTTGTCGTTTTGACTGTACACGGCTTCATAGTATTGCTTATACCAGCACGAATATTGTTTGTTGACAGGTCTCTTCCTATGTAAATATTATCGGAGCCCCCAGGTCCGTTCACCTTACCGACGTCGAATATCCGTTCGTTCATCGAAATTGCTCCAGTGAATTTTACCACCATGACGGACGTAAATCCTCTTTGATTGATATTAAATACGTGTGGTCCGCCGTTCAGATATTGGGATAAAGTTCGATCGAATGTCACTGCCCCCTTGCTATTCGGAGGACCCGCTCCACTATTAAACACACCAGTAGCTGAGGCAGAAGTGCCCAATCCACGCATCAGGACACCTTCGGGGATCAATCTCATGGCACGCTTGCTCACATCACTGAAATCGGAGTATTGTGTACTTTCACATTGGCCTGACACACTGTCGTAGCAAAGGATGATACAGAACACAAAGACTTTTATTTGACAATTATTCACAAACAAGGAGCAGATACCCATACACACAGCCCGTTGTGCACACCTGTGCGAATACCCACATATATATGTCTTAAATCCACACAGATCAACGCACTGTCTCGAACAAAGTTTACTTGAAAAACACGCAACATATTCGTCATAGTGCTTCTAGACGGATGCACAAATCCAAAATCCACTCTCTCTTCATCTACTCATCCATCTCGAAAATTTCCAGCTCCTTCTGAGCCCTCTCTAGAGCAGCGCTGCGAGACTTGACGCTCAACACCATGAGCTCAATGTCGCGTTCCAGTTTGACCCACTTGGAATTGTTCGTCGCAGTGTCGTTGTCAATCTCCTCACGAGGACGCTTCTTCTTCGAGCCACCCGCATCACTACTCGTTTTCTTGTCATTCACGGCTTTCTTTGCCGCTTGGGTCGACGGGCCCAAGCGGCAAAACATCTTCGCCACCACAGGAACAACGTCAACCTTTGACTTGACGTCATTCTTGATACGTGTGGCAGTCGACTTGGCCTTGCCAGAAGGACCAGATGCAAGCGTCTTGGATGCAAGGGTCTTGGGAGTGGTCTTGGCAGCGCTTTTCGATGTAGTAGCAATCATTGCGAGCTTCTTCTGTTGCATCTGTGCGATAGCGTTGTTCTTCGGTGTTGTCTTCACAGCCTGCTTCTTTGATACAGGCTTCTTTTTTTCAGTGGTGTCCTCGTCGTCATCAGACCCATCGCCACTCTCATCAGACTCATCGTCGTCCTCTCCACTTTCCGACTTCTCAGACGCTTCGTCGTCCTCTGATGCCACTGCTTTCTTCTTCTTTTCAGCCAATCGTTTGGCCGGTGTGACCTTGGGAATCTTGGATGTCTTCACAGCCAAGAGATCCTTAACAACCTTGACTGCCTGAGTCACTTTGTCGTCCTTCATACTCTTAGTCGTCTTGATACCTGGAGCCGCTTTTTTGACATCAGCCTTATCGACCTCGTCACCCTCCTCGTCACCCTCCTCGTCATCCTCCTCGTCACCCTCCTCGTCATCCTCGTCGTTCTCGTCGTCATGCTTGTCGCCATCTTTGCCAGACTTCTTGAGAATGGGAGCTTTAAGAGGAGCGCCACCTCCTTTGCCAATAGTTTTTTTGCCCTTGGACGCATTGTCCGCTGCGTGGTCGTCGTCATCAGACGACGATTCCTCACTCGCTGATCCCGTGGCGACGGCAGCATTCAAAGCGATTTCCATATCGTCCTTGGAGACAGGGAACGGAGCCACTGGTGACTTGGGTGTGGTGGTGCCGTCTCCAACAGTGTCGTCTTCCTCTACAACCGCCGACTCCGAGCTCATCCTCGACAGAGTGGGCTGGACACGAAGGTGTTCCTCCTGACCCTTGTCAAAGCAAGGTGTTTTCGAAGGAGCTTCCATGTTTGGAAACGTGCTGTGAAGTGATTGTAATTTCTCGTGTCTGGCACTCATTTTACATCCAAAATATTGCTACATGCTATTTCTGGGTTATATCAAATAAAGTGTTTCGAACGACTTTTTCCTGTTGTATCAAGACAAAAATGGCATAATCCTGCATTGCTGTTGTATGGCAATCAAATGACCGCATTTGCATGTTTTTCGGCCGTTTGCCTTGAAAATATCACATGCCGTTTAATGGATGCCAATTTTAAGATTGCCTGCCGAGCGAACTGCACAATGTAAACTTATTTCGATTTGCATATCACTTCGGACTTGGCGTAAAACGTGTGTAATGGCGCTACTCAGAGACGATTCTAATGGTGCGGATGTTGACGGTGTTAGTGATGCTTCCTGCTGCATGGCTGCTGCTTGTTCTCTTTTAATGAACAAATGCTTGTGTAAAAGCCATCCATTCGCGTCGCACCCGCTGATGCTTCGTAACATTAATTCGGCATCATCCATTGTGGACGGTGTGTCGCTTTTACCGTGTTTTTCGTGTTCTTCGTCCACCGCAGGTTGGTTTTGCTGAACGAGAGCAAGTGGTCCAGGCAATTGTGATATTTTTGTGCATTCCAACGGCGTCGGTGTGTATTCCATCATGCACGAGATGTAACGTGTCCGTGAAATACCTGGACAGATCACGATGCCCGATAGGGTGGCATCGTCAATTTGACACAGACAGATTGCATCATCGTAATTCTCGCTATAATTTGTGCAATGTGACAACTTATTCATGTAATCCTCGACGAAATTGCATTTATACACCATCCAGCCCTCTGGGTCTAGATTGCGACACTGATTAATGATCTGTTCAACATCGACCGCTGTACGATTTACGGTATGATCCACAATGTCGACAGTAGCTGCCATGCCCTCTTTAGCACGCTTCTTGCTCGATCTTCTGCATTGCGAGACAATGGCATCAAACACCATCCGTTCTCGTGACGTTATGTGATGTTTCGTGTAATCGAGAATTGCGGAACGATAGGCAGTTTCAAACTCCCGAATGGTCGTCGAGTATTGTGTCATCGGTGCGTCGTTGTCGTGTGTACGAGGTTCTGTATGCTTATATACCCCATTGTTTCCGCAGACATGCAAACGAAATGAACATGCTATTGGAATTCCTTAAATGTGTGAACAAACTGACGCATTTTCTTTGATACTTGTCCAGGGGCAAGGCCGATAAGAGGTCGATGGCAATATGTGCCAACGGCTTCCAGGAGCGAGTTCAGACATTGGATACGTCTTTCCGTTGTTCGACGCAACGAGGTGAGTATATCTTCCATATCCTCGACCTCGAGATTTTCATCGCCTCTGAAAGCGTTTCGGATGGAGTTGTCGTCTTCAAGACACAAGCGAATTTCAAATTCCAATTCCAAACACACCGCACAATTGTTGGCATGGTTGTCGCGAGCAATACGTTGAATACTGTTCCAGAAAAATTCCATCTTCTGCATGTGAAAACGGTATCGATATAGAGCTAGGCCAAGAGATCTTCGGGTATGTTTCGCAGGTACATCGCGAATTATATTTGGCGGTACCATGAGCTCACTTTGATGCATCGACGGATCATACGCGCGCAACACACCTGTCTGTAATGACGACGATTGCGAGTGAATACGTGCTGATACATGGGGTGCTTGCTCAACTTCGTCAAATATGAGTTCCGGAGAAGGCAACGGCGACGAAGGTGGAGACGACGGCGATGTGGACACATTGGCGTCTTGCATAGAATCTATTTTTGTTGTTTGATAGCGTGGAGGACCTTTAAACACTTTAAACACATACTTATATACGATTGATAGTTGTGCTATCTGACGATTCGCAAGTGGAGAAGGAACGCGTGGAAAGCACAAAGTTTGTGAAAAAGTACGATGGGAGCAGTGCATGAAGCAAACATGGAAAATCTGTCCAAGAGACACGTTGTTTTCCTTTACTTGATTGAAAGTTTGTTCTTCACACGATGGCCATATGTTGCTACAGAATCCTTGTCATCGCTAACAAATCTCATGACTCCTGTATCCCTTTTTGGAATCGCCTGTCTGCTGTACTCCTACGTACGGTTGTGTACGCATGGTTGTCATGGCAAACAACTCGGTTGGTGGGAGCACACTGTGACTTATCGTAAGATTGCAGCTTTGTCATACTGGTCCAGTCCTCGGTTTGTGGGTCTTTTAGTCGTGGGGAGTGGATTTGCAAGTATTGTGCAAGGTAAAATTTATTCCGGGACTTACGATGTCATGCATGGCGTTGCCTGCAAGGCTTTACGCAACATAATATTTGTGGCCGACAGCATGTTTACGGGATATGTTATGCTTGCAGCGCTGATCAACGACGCCGCCTTGTCTGTGGGTCTATATGTGATGTATTATATTTTCCTTCGTAAGTACTCAGAAATCAGCTACATGATTTCTAATTTCTTTTTCCTCGTGGTGTTTACCACACTGTTCTAAGGCACATCTTCTGAAACTATATATGATGATATGCCACCCATGCCGCGTGTAGACACGGAAATGTCCAGTCCTACGTGGCAACAGCGACGCCTCACAATGGACATTTCGTACGGCAGTCTCTTACAAATCATTATAAATTCAAACTCGCAAAAGCCCGACACAGAGATTACGCTACTCTTATTTGCGCTCAAGAATTCACCAATGCCGTACAGCGAATGGCGATATGCTCAACACGAAGGCACACTCTATCACAATACACAAACGTGGTTGCGTCTGGCAACCAAGGAAGACACGCACGTTTGTCGCCTAGACGAGGCGCAGTTTTTTGTTCAATTGCATCTTATGATGCACCAGTTATCGTATTTGTCGCCAAACGAAGTGCGATGTATTGTTTCCGTCTTCCAGTACAAGCAATGGATGGCGCAATTTGACGAAATCCAGGCATTTCTTTATGACGACCACGAAATACAGGAAAACGTAAAATTTCTACAAGAATTGCTCTTGTGTCCTGAACGTTTTGTACTCGATGCGATAGTGCACACTTTGCAGAGACGGCATCCATTTACTCGTCCAAATATTGAATTTTCTCAAACAACAGTGTCTTTTCTAAATTTATTTCACAGCAAACTGCTCTTGTTGCTGGATGCCTGGATTTTCGACAGCTCGAGATCCGCGGCTGACGACCTTGCAAACGGTGTTCTATTTGCGGCTTTTTAAGAAGATACTTCGATGCTTCGCTATATAAGCGCTGGATTTTGTAATATTTATAAAATTCCAGCTATGATTGCCCAAGACACGATTTCTGGTCATGCTAATGCCAAGTTGGTGTTTTCTGTGCAACACATGAATCTCGATAATAGGAACGATACTGTGAAAAATTTTCCAGCTACACCAACTCATCTAGTCGACTCCTGCGACATGAATGGTCCACTCGTACCGGACGCTCCTAAAAAAAATCACCTATCAATGTTTCGAACTCGCAACGGCTTGGCACCTCTTCGTCTTTCGCTCTTATTTTTATAAGATGGTCGGCGTTATTTCCACATCGCTCGCGGCGACTACATTCGATGGTGTGACGACGCAAGTGTCGACATGTGCTGACACCTCGGACTCCTCATGCAAACCAATGATAGCTGTGGCTTGCACTCGTACACCCTTTACGTCAATTACGTGAATATCTTCAAGTCCTTGTGCCGTGTTGTGGACACTGCAGACCCTATCAAGTGTCTTATTATTAGTCTCAATCATATTGACGTTTAGCAGAGAAATTTGTTGCACTTCCAATAAAATCGATTCAATTTCCTCTTGCATATCTCGATGACAAGGATTCTTGAGCATTTGTGTACGAACAAGCTGTACCAATGCAGATATGTTGATGAGAGCACACGCTTCTTTGGCAATTTGATTGTCGCCAGTCGCCAACTCTTTCAAATGTCGTAGACTCGCGCTCATGTTGGACACGGAATAGGGGTCCGCGTTTCGAAGAAAATTGACGACTCCGGTAATAAACATACCGATGTAGGACTTGTAAGAACCAATCTCCGAGACACACCCACGCTTCACTCCACCAACGTTTGCAGGTGGAGTCTCCAGATCGGAGGTCTGTTTCTTCACCTCTCCGATCTCGCAAAAACGGGAATCAAAAGTGGCATTTTGAATTAAATCCGTGCCTGCAGGAAGGGGGTCCGTAATCGTGTTTGTAGAAACCTGTGTAGGAGGCGGTGTGTCGTGACGTGCCATCATTGTCTCATAATTGTCGAAAGAAACTTTCAGCAAATCTCGTGCGTTCTGTTCCACATCATTACCCGGAACTTCCAATGTATGACCATACAGACAGTCCTTCAGCAGGCGATCGAAACACAAAAGCAGCATCTTATGGTATGGAAACTGCGAGTACATCTTGGCAATCTCAATGTGTTCGTGCATTTCTTCTCGGTGGCTTGCAGAATTTTCATCTGCACTGATATCTTCGGCAGTTTCTTCGACCAGCTTCAGATAATCATTGTAGAGAGCATCGTGTACAGTGCACTTTAATTTCGAATCCTTGCTGTTGTAGAGAACCCCTTGCGAATAGCAGTAGTGTGCCATTGCGACATGCATGTCATGTTCGAACCCGATAACCTTGTTTTTTGGAGCAATATCGACGCCCACACTGATACATTCCGGTAAATACGTATTGACCCAGTCCTGAGACGCAGTAACGAAAATTTGTAAAATGTCATCATCCTTGCTAGCACTAGGAGAAAGTTTGGTTTGCGAATTGTAATCAAGAATGCTCGCAATAATACGCAGTAGGCATGCATCTTTTTTGTTTTGTATGTCGTTTTGACGGGCGACATCATCCGACGACGTCGATGCGACGCTCCACTTGTTGAAGAAAGACATGGCTGCGATCACTGAGTGCGCATTTACGATGCCATCCTGCAGTGAAGAATCATGCACAATCGGCACTGTCGCCATTTGGAACGCCGTTTTCAGTTCTTCGTCAACAATTCTACTGCTGTCGAGAGTGACAACGACTGGGATGGGTGGAATCGGCAGGGTCGTGAGCATAAGATGAATCTCAGCTACCTCTTTCTTGGATAATGACAGACGCATCTTGTGTTGGACCCAAAAGCGCCCAATCGCACAGACTTGTGTTGCCTCACAGGACAATTGATATGACCGCCGTGACACTGCATCGCAATTTTATTTTTTCCCACGCCAATCTAGTGCTCGAACGAAGAACGACAACATGGGCATAATACGCTCAAAACACATTGCAAACAACAAACACGTGGATCACACGACTTACAGCCGCACACAGTGCTATCCTGTACATTGTCGCCAATATTCAATAGACTCGCGCCTGGAACTGGATTTCCAAACCATCTGAATCGAGAGTATGCCTTGCCTGCTTCGCCCAACGGAACGGTGTGGAACCCGTCCATCATGTAAAGTTGATCAACGACTTTATCGAATGGGGTAGGATTATATTCGACGGGCAGCACGGCGTAATCGTTCTGTGAGACGGGCTGTGTCGCACAGGCCGGGTACACGGCGTTGTGGGCTTGCATTCAAGTCGATTTTCGATGAATGTGTAAAGGAAGAGTACGATGAACAGCGTAGCGTACATATATACGAATGTGTTTTGGGTGGATGGGATAAGAATGACGAGAGCATGTGTTTGTTTTCGACAACGGAATGCTTCTGCAGTGTTTCAGCACACCATACTGAGAAATATATATAAGCTCGCACAGCAAAATGCGACATTCTTGCTCGTGTGGGGTGGCGTATCTTTGTGTCGATGTCGCATGCTGCGCAAGCACCGCCGCATCCGGGTGCAAATGGAAGTGTTCATCATGCTCAGTCCACACATGGTGCTGAACAGAACGAGCATGAAGCCACCGACAAGTCGGGAGGTCACAATGATTCCATGCTGCAGATCGCGAACATTTTTATGAGTAAGACTGCGTCCATTGCATTCCTGGAGTTGCAAGGAGCAAATGGTCGGAAATTTCACTTCAACGAAAATATTATGAAACAAATCCTCTTACCTGACCACAGTACACAAAATCAAAATACAGCCAACTACGCCAGCAACCTGCTGAAGCGCATCCACTTGCAGAAAATCTTCATACAGCCTGGGACAAACAATGGCTTCCCGTTTCCTCTCGGCCTGCGCATCCACGGGATTGTACCCAATGAATACTCCATCACGGGTGAAGCGTGGAATTATATTCTCCCACAGAAATGTAGCATTCAACTGCCGGTATGCATTTTCGAGTCGCGTGGCGACGAGAGTCTCATGGCTACGTGGGAGGAGGACTTTGCCAAGTGGAATTCTGAGAATCTCGAGACATTATGTGCAATGTCCGTGCCTGACACAGATATTGTCATGGTTCATTTGGAGCATCCTGTAGTGCAGCTCCTCGACAAGAAATTTTTGGAATTCGGCACCGTCGCTCCCTCAGCCCAGCTTACGAATACACCCAATTGGCGACAAATACCGCGTAATGCCTTTGGCAAAGCCTGTCAGTGGTTGCGCGATAACATTTTGAGTAAATCTAGTAAGACATTCGACTTGTCCCAACTGACACTGCACATTTCCAAGATCGATGGCTCAAAATTCACGGATCTTACTGCAGGATGTTTCAGTGACATGAAAATCATGGGCACGGAAAATGTACAAGACATGAACGAAAAGAAGGAGACTTTTGCCAATATCGTTGTGCAGATGCCTTTTACAATCGATATCAAACTTGCACTGCACTACCGGCTCTCCATGAACAGCCAGATTATGTATTGAGCACGAGACGCGCAGTAATGCGAGATTCAACACAATGTTTTTGACAGCGTTGGTCTTTTTCTATTTGTGATAACAAACTCACCGCTTCATTTTTAAGAAAAATCAATATGTGAAATCAACAGGCCTCAAAAATGCCCGTCGGCACTGACACGATGGAGATGCTTGACAGCGATAATACAGAGGCTGCGGTGCTCGCTCTCGAAGATGTTGCGTTGCGCTGTGCCAATGCCCGCCGTGTTTTGAGTGCTGTAATGCTGCAAAAGACTGCGCGGGATGAATGCTGTGAGACCGAGCGCTTGGCCCACAATCATCTCATTTCACAAGAACTGTCTGCCGATAACGAGAGAATGGAGCTTATCATGTCCACACATCGTCGCACACGGAAGGAAACCAAATATCAGACGACAGCATAATACATTTTCCCCGTAATGAAAGTGATCCCGTCTGCATTTTTAATTTAATAAGAGCTTGAAAATGGTGCACCGCTCATCATTTGAAAGTATATAAGAAAGTGAATTTGGAAGAGTCTGTAGCATACAATCATCTTCAACTTAGATTCCGAATGATGAAGCCGCCGTGTGGTTTACTTGTGTGTTTCATCGTATTCGGTAGTTTCAACGCAGTGAGTGCGGTGACAGTGTCGAATGTGAAGAACTCAACAGACACAAACTTGCACCGTTGCAAATTGTTCACTGCATGTCGACAGATTAAGGCGTCCTTCAGTGGCGGTAGTCTTAATCCATATTTTTGTGCTTATACCCACAATGGCCAATTTGAATGTCCAATGACCACCCCTCCGCCAGCCTTACCAGCGTTGATAGATTCAGATTGTCGAAACTTGGTCGAGCAGGAGCCGGGAATTACCGCTCTCGACGAATTCATGTATCTGAGTACAGCAGACATCGAGAGCGAAGTGGCTTGTGTCGTCGGAGCCATGACACCCACCATGACACAAATCGACGGAGACTTCTCATCGTGGTTTAATGCTTTATTCAAAATCTCCAGTGGTACAAACTTGACAGTGAATTATCGAACGAGTGTCATGACACTCAGTCTCGGCCTCTTGCTTTCCGTACCGACATTGCATACAATGTAATTAGTATCGTGCGCATGCACAAGTTCTTGAAAATAAAGATTACATGTTCTGAACTATATAAGAATGGGATGCCCCATACCATGAAAGCCCTGCACGAATTGTCATGTTATTCGATACAGTGCATGTTGCCCTTGCGAAGGGGATCATGTTCGCGATTGTGAGTGTGCAGATCACAGTCGCTGCTGCTGCATATGTACCTAAAGTTGAACTCGATGATGTCTCCGCTTCGATTGAGACCTTTTCGAGTACATACCGCTGTAGTCTGGTGAAAGCATGCCAGAGGTACCGAAGAGCAAACAACAGAACCGTGAGCGATCATGGTCGCAAATCGACACAATACTACTGCGCTTATTCGTGGAAAACAAAGGTATATTGTAATACATTTGATCCGCCTCCACCTGCCTTTGACACCTCAATTTTCAAAAAACCCACGTGCGAACAGCGGACAGAAGGCATAAATGGCATGACGAAGAACGACGAGTTTTTGTACTTGCAGGGGTCTGGCATTGACAACGATGCTGAGTGTAACAAGCCATCGTTTTTGTGGACTCTGTTTGCATCAGACAGCAGCAGCATGCACTGTAATTTCATTCTCGGCACGACGATTGCAGGTCTCAGCCTTGTTCTGCTCATGATCTAATCAGTGTTTTATCGTCTCTCGTCGCCCTGATGCACGGAATTGCATCGGAAGACTCTCCTCTCCCATGGTGGTTTGTGGTGGTAATCGGCGGGATAATCTCTTATTCTCTTTGGTGTGAACGACAGTATGTTTGCACTTGCAGGAGAAGGAATATTTGTGAAAATAAACGTCCAAAAATTAATCACAAAAGTACACAGTGCTTCACTACGCTCCAAAACGTTGAGTGGTGTTGTCTTGTACGGAAATAGGACGTTGTCATTTTCTCGAAAATCAGACATCTTTTCATCGTCTCTGTCGGCCAACCGGAACAAATCATCCAAGTCCAGGAAAAAAGCATAGAGTCCCGTCGAATAATGAGGAGCAAGGTCCGGTTTAATGCCAGTTGTCTGCATATTGTGCTGTGTATATACTATAAAGTCAAAGCACGCAAGCTCTTCAATCCTTTCATGCAGCTCTCGCCCGATATATTCTTTGAAAAAGACTTGTACAATGTTGATAGCGACACGTCGTTCTCCAGACTTGCACCGCAAGAAACATCCAGACAGATCGGTCCACACGACGCGGAAACCTTTTCGCCCGGTCCACCAGCATGTTGCAGAATGTCCCATTTCTTTCAGTTTTTGACACAACAGTGCGGCTGCCAACATGCACTCAGCAATCTCTCGATGTTTCACACACAACTGAGCAAGTGTCAATCCGGCGGCAAAAGACGCATTTAGACTTTGTTTGAATTCAAATGGTGTTGTACCTACGGGAGGATATGCGTCCATATCCACGTACCCGACATACATGACGATTTCATCACCTCTTTGCATATCTCGCATGATGCATTTTGTGTCGTGAATGGTAGTTGGATGCATCACAGATACAAGTTCGGTGTATGGAAATGTGTTTTGCTTTCGCAATAAAACAAGGAAATCGTCGATGGAACATACTAATTGGTCGCATCTGTATTTCAGGGTGCCTATAGGACTGAGCTTAGGACCTTGATAGGTGATATACCAGGTGGTGTTTTTCTCCGGTGGTATACACGTTTTCAATACATTTTCACTATCTCCCATTTATTTATCAACCAGAATTTTTCAGTACTTTGATCCTCCAAGAAAATGAGATTCTCTTAATTAAAATAATTACATCCTCTTATATAGAAGCACATGACACGATCTCGCGATCTACGCTGCTTCGATCGACGCTGATGGCATGGTGCGGTGAAGGCGTGCTAGTTTGAGCAGGCAGTCGGCAATCTCCTCCATCCTATCGGGCGAAAGCGTGGTGAATCCGTCAGAAACAAACCACTTTTCAAGTTCGCCTTCGTAAACTATGTTTTCCGCTGCGTTAAAGAGCTTAAGCAACGGAGCGTGCATTGCTTTCTCTAGTATCTTCACGGCCGAATCAATCTCGCAAACGTTGGAAATATTTTTCTGTTCTTGTTTGTTTGTCGTTGCATCGGAAATTACAACGGGGTCGATAGTGACGGCATCGGCAACAACAGCATCAGTAGTGACGGCATCGGTAATGACGGCATCGGTAGCGACGGCATCGGTAATGACGGCATCGGTAATGACGGCATCGGTAATGACGGCATCAGTAGCGACGGCATCGGTAATGACGGCATCGGTAATGACGGTATCGGTAGCGACGGCATCGGTAATGACGGCATCGGTAATGACGGCATCGGTAGCGACGGCATCGGCAATGACGGCATCGGTAGCGACTGCATCGGTAATGACGGCATCGGTAGCGACTGCATCGGTAATGACGGCATCGGTAGCGACGGCATCGTCAATGACGGCATCGATAATGACTGCATCGGTAATGACGGCATCGGTAGCGACGGCATCGGTAGTGACGGCATCGGTAGCAATACCATTCTCGCCAACGACATCGATGCAAACAGTAGAAGCAATAACAGCATTGCTAGAGACGGAATCAGCATCAGAAGATGACATGGCGGTGTCAGTGCGGCGTTTTTTTGTGTGTGACCGAGGCATGTTGAGATTTTAAGAAATTCCACAACAATGTGTAACTTTTATAGAAGTTTTTTGGTGTTCTATAATTGGATTTTTGGGTAACATGAATGGCGTTTGCACGTAAAAGCGACTGCATAACCATTTACGCAGGCATTCAAAACACATAATGCTTCGTATGCATGGGGCGATGCAAGGGTGGACGACTATGCAACGGACTGAAAATACACGGAAAATGACCGAAATGATCAATGAACATATCAGCAAAGTGCCGTCGGAAATGACAATGCCGGATAACACCAAATCGCTACAAATGGTCTCGGAAGGTGCGATTTTAAACCTACACTTTCTAAAAAACTGCTCTCACCGTACGGAAGAATATTGCGCCGTGGAAGAAAGCAAGTGGACTTGTTGGCACCAAGATGGTTTGTTGGTGTGGCAACAACGCTCGATGAACGCTGAGAATTACAGCGCATGCACTTACTATGAGCAGAGTCATTCTGCTGTTTTCGACAAGAATGACCAAGCAACCCTTGCTGTATTGCTCGCAGCATGCAGTTGCACTTCGCACCTGCGCCGGCTTTGCAAGCGAACCAAAAAACAAAGACGAATATGTCGCGACGAGGAATTGTTGCGTGGCAGTGTAACAGTTACCAGCTTCATGCTTGATGTTCTAGAAAGCACGACGCGCGTGCATTTTGTGAGCGATCGAACAGTTTCAAAAAATACAGAGCGCACGGTGTATTCGACGCCGAAAGCTGTCAATATATGCTACACAGGCACCGTGAATGGCACCATTGAAGTGGCCGCAATTCGCACTGAGATGAGCCAAGCTAGCAAACGCGGTCCTTGTGGCAGTGAAATTCATATCGACACAAGTATGGGAGTAATGCAGATTTTCGGCAACAACTCTGGCTCGCGAAAAATTACATGCAAGGCATTCCTCAACTTGGGTGATGCAAATTTTATCGTCAGCCGAGTATGCGCCATGGTAAGAATGTGTAATGAATGTATTTATTTTTGTACATATATGCACATTATGCCCTGCCATCTTATGCGACCCCCGCACACAAACACACGAGCAGCTCAAGGTGGTTCAAAGTTCCGATCTCGTCATGCATATGCTGGTCCTTTATGGCAATACGGGCTGCAAGATGGATTTATCTACCAGCGGTTACACAGTTGCTATCATCCGGAAAATGTTGCCGGTTTGCGTCTACACACCATGTATCGAAGAACATAACATTCACGCCATCTTCCGATGGTCATCCGTACTTCCGATTCTTGAAGCTGCGCAATCCACCACTACTCCAATTCCACTCGCGCTCATGCAAGAGAAAGAAAAGGACGCGAGCAGTGCATCTTCGACAGAGGATTTCTTGACAGAGACTGGGCTAACGCTGAGTATTACAACACTAGGCACATGCATTTATCGTTTCGGTAAAAAACGGACCCGTGAGATATACGACCGTGTCGCACAAGAAAACCACTCTGAATCGCCACAGATAGCGCATTATTCAGCTGAAACGGAAGCGCGTATTTTCAAAATGTGCAAATACATACATACCGTCATCGCAACTTCGTAGAAAAAACTTTTGTGCCGAAGTTGGTGGGAAACTTCTGTTTTGAATAAAATCTTGATTTTGATGAACGAATCTACTTGTGTACTGTTTATAATCTTGTCACCAATGTTTGCATGAAGGATTCTGTTATTTCTGGCAAAGTTCAGCTGTGCCTATCAGAAATCAGGAAGAGATGTTGTGCCTGGTGGAATATCGAAGCGTTGATTCTGTGCAGGGGACGCGGTCTGTTTTTTGCAATTTTCATCATAAATTTCTCGTGTTTTTGTTTCCTTTGCAAATAATGCCAAAATTCTGTCACCAATCTCGTCTGATTGGCCCATGATTTGATCGACAATATCCTTAGGCAGTGTCCTGGAAAACCCCGACGAAATCATAATATATCCCAGTGCTTTGATTTGAAACGACAATTTTGCAAGCGATTGCATCTGAGTAATGATAAATTCGGTGATTATTTCTTCGTCTTGTTGTGCTCTCTCGTGTAGATTTTTTAACCATGTCTGAAGATTTGGGTTGTCGTCAAGCATTATGGAATAGTTTGCACTGGCATCAACGTCCTCTGACAACACTTCAGTTTTAGTTGTTAGTCTTACTTTCCCAGACTGGCTGTCACTTCCCAATTTCAACGCCTTGGCAAGACAGACACTCAACGCAACGTACATGAATTCCGTCTGATCTGCATACTCCACCGGTGAAATGTCTTTTAAAACGGACTGTACATTAATTTGATTTTGCAAGTAGCGAGCAAGTGTAAACGGCATATTGCCAATAGAGCACCGTGTTGAGTCTGCTACATTTTTGGAAGCAAAAAGATGGTTAAAGGCAGCAACTTGCTGCAGAACAAGATCGTGTTTATGACACCTTGTGCCCATTTCATATGATATACTGCAAAGAGCCAGCTTCTGTAGATAAGTTTCTTGCGAAGATAGACATGAGTCGGTGCACTGCATCTCGTTGCCTGATGTGGATTGTCGTTCCATTTTATATAGTAGGAGACACCACACGCAAATATGTATGCTTCAAATTGACTAATGTACGATAATTGACGTTTTCTGGCTACATCACATTATATTTTTACTGGACATAACATTGTGCATGTTGGATTTTGAGACAGAGTATGACACCGTTCACATCACATGTGATTGGACGCTGCACGCACCAGTTTTGAACTCAAAATGACACTTGTTTCGCGATTTCTCGACACATCAACTCTTTGTTTGTATGCTCAAATGCGATATGTGGGTGCATGTACACAAGTGATAGATCGCATGTAGCAGAGCTATATAAGCATGTCGCTATGTAAGTTGAAAACGCAAACAGAGAACGAGAAACGTCGCTAAATGCGAGAGTATACAAGTACACAACTATGGTGCACACATTTTTGCGTGCTGTTGGTACTTCTCATACATTTGCTATGTTCCGACGCCACGCTCATAACATGTGGTAATGGTCGTATTGATGGTCTTGAAATCTGTGATGACGGAAATGTCATAAACAACGATGGATGCTCGTCATTATGCTCATTGGAACCAGGATACATGTGCCACAGCAGCGTTCGACACCACAATAATCCTCTTCGTCGTGGACACGTGGTTCAATGGAGTGGCAATACGACGTCCCAACTACCACGTGTCTTGACGCAACTTACCACACCAGAATCTTGCGCAGGCGATGCAATTTGTCCATACGATATTTGGCAGGCCCATTTGTGGAATTCCCTATATCATATTCCAAATTCCAGCAGCAATCAAGCGATTAGCGTACCAGAGCAGGGATATTATTGCCGACGTTTTTGTGAAGACACTTTCCCTGCCCCCTTCGGATATGAGTTCAAAGACGGATGCAATCCCACACCTATTTCACAATGTGCACGAGGTCTTAGTTCTTGTGATTCAAACGCATACTGTCTTGAAGAACAGGGTGTTATTGGGCACACTTGTCGCTGCGACGCCGATTTCTTCGTATCAGGTGCCTCTGGTACCAAGTGCGATCGCAGTGGAATCGAATTGGTATTGAATTTGACAGCAGAGGGTAGAGACAAGAGTGAAGCGGATCTTCGCCCTTCCATTTCAGCGGCACGAGACGTGCTGATACACCATTTGTTCATGCTCGGATATATCAAAAATACAAGTAGTACGCCTACGCTGGTTCTGGAAGGAGTTGCAGACTATCCAGTAGAAATGGTAGACACAGCAACATCGCAGGGTAATTCACTATGGCGCATAATTCTTCGTATTCCTAGAGATCATGCCAGCGTATCCATGTTTGAAACGGGAGCTCTTTTTCGCGAGTACGACGTGCTTTCCGCACTTTTTATGCCTACTGAATATAGAATCCAAGAAGCGTATCGATGCGGCAACGACCGTGAGCGTACATGTGGACATGATCTGGACTGTATTGGGGCTCAAGGTGACAACGTCAAGTGTGTGCGAGTAGCTGACGCAGTGGTGCGGTTTCGTTCAACGGGTGGTACTACGAGTCCACTTTCTGTCAAGGCTTCTGGATTTGGATCTAGCATCATGTCAGTCGACTATGACGCATCATATTCCGCTTTTCGGGTGCGGATCAGGTACGCGGAAATGCTCAAGATATGCATGTAAAATCGTCTTTTGTACATGTGAGTAAGAGTTGCCTGGTGTGTTTAACATGACATGGTGAATATGTACTCAGGTATGACAATTCCGTTGCGAATACAATGGACGTGGTGTATGTGTCTCGAAGCAGCATGGCGTTCTCTGATTCTCCCACCAGTACAGTCGGCCAAGCACCAGCATATTTGCTGAATGCAGACGAATTCCCATGTTTGCCATCGGGCACTTCCTTTAACCCGACACAGAACGACAATTCAGTGTGCTGTCTACAGCGTGTCAATGCACAATATGCAACTGTCTCGTCCTTTGGCTCCTATGTCAACAATGTTAACTCTCCATTTCGACTTGCGGTCCAGAAGCAGCAAGCATGTCGCGACCTGATGTCGGCACCTGTGAATGTTTCGGCGGATCTCCTTGCGGGTGCGGGTGATTTTGTAGTGGGGTCATTTTCTGGTATGCTGCGGTCATATTCGTCATCGGATGCCACCGAAACCCGTGGTTACAAAGATCTTTTCTTGTTTCTGGCGTTGGAGGATGTAGAACGATACAGTGCCGTCACAACAATGCTGCCAACAGGTCGACGACTTCGTTTTTTCGTGGGTATGGCCCATATTCAACCAAGTGCTTCGAGTAATCGGATCCAGACAAAAAGCAGTCAGGTGGAAGTGTCGACGGAGATTACCAAGGCGCATGTGGTGATCACACCGTCGGTAACGGCCACACAAGTATCATTTGTTCGAGATGTAGGCATCAGTTTGACACAAATTCAGCATGTAGACGAGTCGTCATCTTTACCCGTATTACCGCTACCCGCGATAGCAACAGACCCTTCGAATGTCATCATATCAGGTAGCAACAGCAAATTCGCCACCATTGTTTTGACAATCCCCGATTCCGTGAGCATAAGAGGCGCGATGAATGTCATTTCTGGTCCTTCCTTGGCGATCGGAGTGGGATATAGCAGGAGTGACATTCGACAGTTGACATATCCGTGTGAGAATTTGTATGTTGGTCGATTCAAGGATAACGTGGACCAGCTTTTACTGGATCAAGGGTGGTGTATCACACTTAATGCCATATGTATTGCACAGGGAAATGTGTTTGAAAATCCAATGAGCAGCAACGGCGAAATTCAATTTACTATGCCTTTACCAGAGACAGTGTGGGATGATCAGATGACGAGAAGTTCTGATGCTTTCCTACCCACTTATATTTTTGTGGATTTTATGGTGGTTGTGTACGACAAACTCAGTGGGAAACGCATTGTGAGTAACGTTCAAACGCAGACGGAATTGAAAAATACCAACATTTTACAACAGTGTGTGCAGAAAAAGCTGCTTACCAGCATTGAGGACATGATCGAAATCGATCTATTCCTAGGATTGGCTGGCAACGTTTCATCCCTGTCATCATCTGTCGTGCAAAGCCTGGATATAACGCGACGACGCGAGACGATCGGACGCGGTGGTTCACTGCTGCCATCGGGACTAGAACGTGACATTTCCTCGAAAGAATCCAACGTCATGACATTAGTAGTGAAAGGTAATCCGCAACTTTTCGAGAAGCAATATGCTCGGGAATTTACGCTTGCTGTCGAAGACATGATCAGTCTACATTTTCTCAACAACCAGAAGCTGGTCTTGGTACAGAAACTCATCGCTGACGGACTGGCGTTTACAACCGAGCGCGTGCTTGTTGACAACAATAACGCGAGGACAGTCATGAAATTAATGCCTTCCAGGGCCCTCTTGGCGTATTGCCCGTTTCATGCAAAGCGAGGAACTTACGGTTGCAACGCTCGCCGTGAGATTCAACAACGAGTTTTAGAATTCCAGACCAATTCCATCACCAGTCTTACAAGTCGGCTGCGCGAAGATGCAGAAGCAGCACATGAACGTGCTGGATTTTGGTCGCAATCGTTGCTCGGTGGTAGTGAATATGCACGGCAACTTGGATATAATCACAGCAAAATCATGTACGAAAATAACAGGTTGAATGCACGATACCGCCCAGGATATCTCATTGCACCAACTATTCCGTGGCGCCAAACAGACATGGATGCGCACACTGCGAACGTGGATTCGACGTTACAACTGGCACAACACATGATCACTACGATTCTGGTTTCACTCGACACCAATTCAGAGCAGCTCTTCGACGCCAGTGTGGAACTCAAATTGCCATCGATGTTGTCTTTGTCGCGACAGCAAATCGTCGAAAATCAACTTGTTATTGCTACAGCTTACGCCAAAGGTGCCAATCTTGACCCCATTAATATCTATATCGACATCAGCAGCATCCGTGAAAGTTTCCGAAGCAATGTGAATCGTCGTGGCGGACAAGACAACGAGCGTCGAACCGCGAGGACTTTACTGGATAATCAACGAGGACTGTCACCCTCGGACGGTGTAATATCAGAGTTTGTCATTGTGGCAGGATTTCCCACCGCAGACGAGAAAGATGCCATTGTGCAAGCGACGGAATTTGCGGCAATCATTGCCAATTCCGATAGCATACAGGCTCAACTGGTGGCTAAAGCGGTAAACGACGCACTTGCACGTCGGATTGTGTTTTACACGCCTACGTCTACGATATTTAGCACACATCAAAACATGGAGCCTCCGACCAGTCGTGCATATTGTAACGACGATACGCGGTGGGAAATCGACGTCACGGCGCGTCTCGGTCTCGATCTTGGAGACGAATTCGGTCTGCAGAAAATCGGATTTTTGAGTTGTCGAGGACGTCGGGTGCGGCTTGCCAAGGAGGACGGTACATTTGCCGAATTCGTGGGTGGTGGCACTGCTTTCGGAGCGCAAGCAGGCACCATTCCGATCCGGGGTCCACAGCGTGATGCCGATTGGGCTTTGTTGTCACGCGAAAACGTTCTTCTCGCCAGTCGTGCACGTGTCGCTGGATGGCTGTGGTGGGATTTTTGTGCTCCACCGCCACGAATATCGGGGAGTGAAAATGAGGATTTTGCAGCAGCATGGCGCGACATTCAAAGTGAAGCTGCACAACATTGTTGTTCTTGCGAAGCTAATCCTCGTATCGACACAACTTCGCGACCGTATGTACATAAATACACGTGGCCATTGCGTCTCGACAACGAAAGTATCTATGACAAGTTTTCGAGATCTTCGTATGCTCTCGGGTCCTTCGACCCATCCATAAGCAGCAGTGCAATTTATAAAATCAATCCTCAAGTTCGCAATTTTCGCTTGCAGTATGGCACAAGTGTGATTTTTTTCGATATAAAGAGCCCTGAACTACCCCCGGAGTCGTGGGATGTGGACAACTTCGGACGCACGGTTGTCCCATCATGTCCTGCCGCGCACTGGATGAAAAGCCTGTCCGCATGCCATTTATGCCCTGTGGACACCTTCCGAATGGCGGATCTCGTTCGCTTTCCCGATGATAGCGATGCACATTTACGCGGTGGTGAATGTTTGCGCTGCCCGCCGAATTCCGTCGTGGGCTACATGCAGACAACAATCGACAGTTGTCTTTGTATAAGGGGCTTTTACTTCGATAACAAACATAATACAACCGTGATCGAAAACACCTCCAGCGCCGATGTGTGCATAATGTGTCCAGCTAATACATACAAGGACAGAACTTCCAACAGTGAGAGATGCACATCATGTGCGGATGGTCTTGAGTCTCGGGCAGGATCGGTAGACGAATCAAAATGCATGATTCCTGTCTCCGTGGGTGAACCGGATCGTACCGTGCTGGTATATACCTCGGTTCTTGGCTTGCTTTACTATCAATTTCCCGTCCAACCAGCATGGAAATTCCCACGTGCCGTTGATCAAGACCAGACTATGTTATGCGTTCTGGTGTCGGGCATTCCACTCGGAGTATCACTTGACTGTGGAAGCGGTGTATATCGTGATGTCTTTTCGGAAAATCCTGTTGCATTCAGCACGCAAACTAACACATTGCGTTCCATCAAATTGAACTCCAATACCAATCCTCGCATGCTATCGTTTCACGGACCACCAGAAGCAGCCAACCGCTGGCTTTTGGTGGTGACGCCGGCGCATGGTGTTGATTTTGTCATTGATGGCACCGATCGTGTGGACTACAAGGCAAAAGTCAAACAAATGTCACTCTTTCCGCGCCCGGGGTACATGGGACCAGCACCACCCGGTATGGGTGAACAGATTATGAAAGGAATGCGGTGGGTGCGAAAAACCCGTGTGTCGACAACTTTACGTGTACATATCGCCAACACGGATTTGTCCCAAGTCAATATTGGCAGCAATGTGTACATGGTAAGTTTCATTTCCTCTAAACGTCTGGACACTGATATTTCTTCCATTGATTGGCAGTGGATCGTATGTGGACGCAAAACCGCCACAAGCGCTCCTCCGGCAACTCCAGGAAACACGTACACGTTCTGTCGGAACGAGCCTGACCCCGATAACCCAATGCAACAGAATTACGCCAATTCTCACGTCCTGGACGGCCGTGTCACTCTACTCAATGGAGACATGTGTTGTAATTCATGTTTTGACGAATATGATTGGATGTCCGATTGCGCATTTGCGGCAAATAATCGCCGGCGAAATAATCTGTACGACAATACGTTGGAATGGACGCCTTTCTCCGACGATACAGAACCCGATGGCGCTGGCGAATTTCATCTGTACACTTTTTTCACCGTGGGGGAGTCAGAGGCGTGTCTTTCTCACAATTGCAACGAAGCAGAGGTTTACCGTAATATGCCTCGACACTTTTCATTGCAACGAAACACGTTTTGGGACAATACCATTGATTTCTTACCCGGTACGCGTGTAGGATATCAGATTCCTGTGGAATCTCAAAGTAGTGCGACTCCTCTGTACCGACATGTTTTGGGATTTCTGGAGATGAATCAACACGAGAAGGTGACTTATGCGTCTGCATTCACGCGCCCGCCTTTGGACACAGCATACGCGGGACACATTTGTCGACCGAGCAATTTGTTCAGTCTGGAGTGTACAACTTACATGAACTCAAGTACATCCGGTCTCACCGTATTCAACACAAAGCAGTACGAAAACACCTATGAGCAGGATATTCAATCGTCCTTTGAGCAAACGTTGATCATGCCGTACCAATACCACGATGTGTACACAAAGACAATTGAAATTGACTACTGTTGTCAGGTTCGATATATTTGTCAAATACTCTCTTGCGAATGATGCATTCTGTCGAAAAATTCATGCCGTTTTGACTTATCGTGTTCTATGTGTATGTACACACAGCGGCAGGATGAGGATCTCGACTTGACGTGTGTTCTCGAATTGCAACACAAAACCTGTGATGCACGGAACGTGGTGATTCACGGTGGCGAAATCATCAAATTGGTAGACATCCCGGAGCAGGAGAGCGTGACATGTCTTTCTTCCGATGCAATATTCAATGTTGGAGACTCGAGTGCAACGTGTGCTCCATACGCTCGCAATCGGCCGTTTCGTGGTGCTGGAATCGCGACAGGAATATTTCTTCATCATGTGCGCGGTAGCAACAAAATGGTAATAACGTCTGATTTTTCACCCATATCGCCATCTTCGTTGGATGCAGGTTCAAAACCACACGACGCATTTCTACGAATCGAAATACTCCCAGGAGAATTTACTGGGATGGTGCATTACGATCGATTTGTAGAGATATATTTCAATAATTTACCGTTATGTTCATCTCAATTGACGTGGCCCTCACATGCTGCTGCACGAACATTTGTAACAGCCAGACGAATATGTCCGTGCAAGGCTAGACAAAGCAATCGAGGTACCTTTGTGTATTTGCATGCAGTCGAATTCGGTATTGATTTTTCCGATCAGACGGTGGTGGTCTTTTACAAAACACCAGATGGTCGAAATCGTTTGGCTGATCTGCGTACTGGAAAAAACGCCGCTGTGATTGACTTGATTACTGAAACGGAGGACTTTGATGTTCGGGGCGTCACGGAAATGCAATTGCTTCGACACACAGACAACTTTGAAAAAAGCGATTCTACTATGCGGTGGGTAGGTGACATATTCCAATACCAACCACCTCAACCCAGCAAACACTACAATGTTACCATTACAGAGCCAAAACTGCACACTGGCTCGTTTCCTGTCAATCACACTCTGCTGTACCCCACGACAGACATTTTACTGCGTTTTCCGGGGGTGTACACTATCACCGAACACACTTTGAAGCTGCGTCGTAATGGCAAAATGCTTTCCTCGCGTTCCAAACGATATGTGCATGTAAAGAAGCGAATCGCGCCCATTAATCCTATCACAGCAGCGAGTATTTTGAGACAAACGCCGTTGCGATACGTGACGCTTATCGACATAATGGCCCAACCACTGCCACGAATCATATATGCAACGTCATTTGTTACCCAAGGGAGAGAAAACGAAACGCAGACTCTGAATACTCAATTAGACAAGAATAATTCATTCGCATGGCGTGAGCAATACGTGTGGGATTACATCTCCACTCGGACGCAACGATCATGTCGGGAATTAACCTTGTCGCTTGCGAATGTTGTTGGTATACAGGCACAATACATTCAGCTTGTCCGCTTGCTCCTGCGCGACGGTCCATGTGCGCCTGGCATCACTGGTTACGATTTCTTGCAAAATCCCGATGCCGAAAACACAGCCGTTGATCGGGAATGTGTTTTGACAGCGTCAACCACTACAAGTACGGGCCGACACGCGTTAATGGCGATACAACGACAATATATGGGACGGGACTCGGGAAATCGATTTGCCATATACAATTATTCTGCACAATTCCTGAGTCCTGTATCTGTACCGTTCCTAATGACTGCTACGTCAGCAACAAGCTTCTGCAATGTTAAGAATATCATATACTCTCCGCATTTGACTGAAAACAGAATTTCACACACCGTCATGTGGACTCAACGTCAAGCATACCCAGTCGAAACTTCATTGCAACATCGTCAAATGTCAGAGCAGATCATCCAAAGTGGATGGTGTGTGTAGATTCGAGCTTTATATCCAGCCTATACGACTTTTACATATGATACTGTTTCCGTGAGATTACGACAGGTCTCGCTTTTCAAACTTCCAAACGTGGATTTATCGCTGTCGACATTTTCGACTCTTAATTAGCAATCAAACCCACGATTCTGTCATTCAAACTATGACTTCTTTGTTTTATTTAATCAAAAAAAAATTTTCTGCGTACAATCTATATAAACAACGATACAATGCATGAACACGTTCTTGGCATTTCATAACCGATGAAAAAAACACTCTTTCCATCTGCTGCATGGTGTAGAAATGTTCTGTTGTTGATATTCGTATGTGGTGTGGAGTTTGTGAAATCAGCATGTCCATCTGGCACGTATACAAAAACCCCCGGTTCGAGTGTATGTCAAAGCTGCCCAACAAATTCATTCTCACCAGTTGGTAGCACGGCCATTACAGCTTGCGGTTGCACAGCAGCGTGGAACAGCGCCAACAGTGCCAAGACTGTGTATACTGTCCCTGCCTCAGGCACTAGAGCACAGCAAAACGATCAGGCTTGGTGTCCAGACTTTGTTGCCCCAAGTGCTGGATTTTTACACGAAGTCACTACACTTTGCACAGGAGCTCTCAACAATGGTGGGTATCTTGTACTTCGTAACGGCGCCCAATTTCGCGACTCGGTGTTCATTGCAGACGCTGTAGGACCACAAGTTAGTATTGGGTCTACGGCATACGAAACGCGCACAAGAGTGATTGGGTTGAATTTTCAAGAGTCCGACCGTTTTACTGGTTTACAAATTACAACAATGGTACGATTTCCCCGTTCAGAAATAACTACTTGTTTGAATTGAGGATGTAATGTGCTGGGTTTAATGTGTTTGTCGCAAACAACTGTGTGTAACAGATGCGAAATATACAGGCCGCCGGGCGATATTTCGACATCGAAAAAAGTGGCTCCTCTGTTGTCTGCAGATATCATTTTACACCACAGTGTTATTGTGCCGCTGGCTCGTACTATGATCCTGCGATGCAAGACGGAGGACTCGAGGGATCTACAGTTGAAGACGGACAGGGTTGTGGTTTGTGCCCAGCTGGCAAGTTCAAAGGTACAATTGGATTTGGTGCGTGCACAGATTGCCCCGTAGGATCGTATAGTTCGCAGCAGGGAGCGACATCCTGTCAATTGTGTCCCGCAAACAGCCAAGGGTCAACACGAGGCAGCCCATCCGAACAAGATTGTTTTGTCTGTTTTGCAGCCTCGTACCAGCGTGAAAGTGATGCTTTCAATGACATGCTCCAGACCAACATTCCTTTTATTGTAACCGACGCAGCCGACTGGAATCCAGTAACAGAACGTTTTGAGAGTATGTGTGCCGGGGAGACATGTGCAGGCAGCACCGGCGTTCGGATGGCTGGTACAATCAACACAGGTATAATTGAGGGTAACGGTGCTGCCGCAGTAGGGTCCGTTCCGCAGCGATGGGTAGGAGGTGCGCCAAGTGCACAATTGCAATGGGGATCCAGATCCGTTCCAGCAGCATTTACAATCTGCAGTGTCACGCGATATTCCGGAGCAAGCAAACAACGAATTCTCACGTGCAGTAATTTAAATTGGTTGCATGGACAGTGGGGAGACAAGGCGGGCTCCACTCATTACGAAACACAACAATTCGGCAATCTTTTCTACTCGATTTCGCCTAACACAAACTGGGTTGTGACATGTGGAAGGAATTTGGTGTCGAGTACCTCGGATGGCACAATAGTAAATGGCATCCGAACATCGGGAGCAACTGGTGGCGGCGCGAATTGCGATTTGAATATCAATATGGCCGGAGAAACAAGTGACTGGCAGTTATCGAAAATGTACATTTGGGACTACCATCTCTCGGATAGCGACTTTGCCCTGGCATCGTCTTCGCTGAACACGGCACTCTCGGCCGGAAAATTCGAATGTCAATGTTTGCATGGTGCGACAGACTCCAACGGCGCTGGTTGTCAGTCATGTCTTGCGGGAAAGTACAAGAATTCAGTAGGAAATGCTGCGTGTAATGCGTGTCCTACCAACAGTGACACAGCGCCGCCGGGAAGTGCATCCCAGAGTGATTGTGTTGTCTGTGCACCAGGAGAGTTTGCCTCTACAAACACCAGAAAGTCAAACTTTGCTCGAATGTGTGGACCAGCGCGAAACGCGGCATGTCCCGCCTTACTATCATCCGA
>Ga0209390_10001749_pt1 | contig 40526 bp, 30 predicted proteins | sample BON01_FD_187212 | JGI IMG/M metagenome (GOLD analysis project Ga0209390, IMG submission 187212) | Freshwater microbial communities from Lake Bonney liftoff mats and glacier meltwater in Antarctica - BON-01 (SPAdes) (version 2) | ecosystem: Environmental > Aquatic > Freshwater > Ice > Glacier...
GATTGAAAATTCGCGTGTCGCTGGTTCGAATCCGGCTCGGGCCACCACTTTTTTGGGAGAATAACCCAATGGAGGAGCAACACAAAAAGTTGAGGGGCGGGACGATTTTGAGTCTTCAACTATCTGTCGAGGTTCGCCAGCATCTCGTCATCAGTCGGGGTGGGGGAAGGAATTCCGCTTTCAGGGATTTTTCCGCCTGAGATCCATACGATTGCGTTGAGGACGACGCGGCGTTGGTCATCGTTCTGCCAGTTCTTGTGAAAGTGACCGCCGGTGAAGCCGAAGCTGCGGCCTTTGTTAGGACGCTCGAAGGCCCACATCACGTGCTGGGGTTCTTTGTCTACGAGCACGGCCTTGCGGACGTGTGGATTTCCTGAGTGCGGGCCGTCTTTTCGCGATAGAGTCTCGGCGGGGGGGGCAGAAGAAAGAATCGGGGTGATGCCTTCCATGTTTTCGCGGAAGCGCATGTGGTAATACCATTCGTCGCGGATGGTAAAATCGTCGACACCGTTGGCGATCTCGTGGTCGGTCATTTTGAAGGAGGCGTCCCAGTGCGGGTTGACGGACCAATCGGTTTCGAAATAGGCACCGAGAGTTTCCAAGAAGACAGCGCCGGGTTTTCCTTTCGGGACTTCAACCGCATAGTGGATACAGCCTATGCCTATCCCTTTGTCGGCGAGTTGTTTAAGCTTTTCAAGGTGCTTCATAGCGGGGTGGCTGGGGCCTCCGTCGGCGTAGATGACTATGGCGTCAGCGCCATCGAAGACGCTTTCATCGGATGGCCAGCCGTTGGTCACGACCATGGTTTCGAAGCCGAGTCCGGATTTTTCAAGTTGAGCCGCGAGCAGCATGCAGCCGGCGCGGTGTTCGTGTTGTCCGGTGCCGTGGCTGGCCTTGCCGGCGACGAATACGATTTTCTTCGGGTTACCAACCGGGACGGGGTTGGCACGGAAGTCGGGGGCAAGGGCGAGGACAAGCAGGCAGACGAGCGCGACGAAATAGAGTGGCAGGTTTCTTTTCATATCGAATTATGTGATTCTAGCGAAGCTAGGTATACGGATGGGCGCTTGCAAATTCTATCGTGCTGTGAACACCTTTCAGCAGTTTTATCTTATGAAATTTCTCTCAACAGAACAGACGTCACTAAAAATCTGTGGGGTGCGGACAGAAACTGATGCGCGGGAGTTGGTTAGGCTCGGGGTGGATGCTGTCGGGTTCAATTTCTGGCCGCAGTCGAAGCGCTATCTCGATCCTGCGGAAGGAATCTGGATGAAGGACCTTGCCGGGAAGATTCTGCGAGTGGGGGTTTTCGTAAACGAGGAGAGCGATCTTGCGTTCCACTTAATCGAGGATGGTATGATCGATGTCGTGCAGCTTCATGGTGAGGAAACACCGGAGCGAGCACGGGAGTTTGCCGAATCGGGTATTCCGGTGATCAAAGCTTTGGGTGTGAAAGACGAGATGGATATCGTCAAGGCTGGGGCTTTTGAGACAGATGCGATCCTGCTCGATGCGCATGCGCCGAGTGTGTTTGGCGGGACCGGAGAGACCTTCGACTGGGGGCTTGCATTGGAGTTTGGAAGACAATTCCCGCAAATACCCATGGTGCTGGCGGGAGGGATCACGGCGGAGAACGCAGCTTCGGCGATTTTGCAGGTTGGACCGGCAGCGTTGGACGTTGCATCGGGAGCCGAGGTCTCACCGGGGGTGAAGGATTTCGAAAAGGTGAGGTGTTTGCTCGCTGCGTGTAGGGGGGAGTCATGATCACTGATTCGCATTGTCACCTGGCGTCGCACCGTTTTGCGGAAGAGGAAGTTTCCGAACTGATCGCACGGGCAGGCGAAGCAGGGATCGGCCGGTTTGTGACGCTCGCGACATCGCTGGATGATCTGGAGAAAAATTTAGAGATCGCATCGAGTCCAGCTGTGGCGACCGCTTTAGGGATACATCCGTGTGATGTCCACAACGCTCCGGACGGAGCGGTGGATAAAATCGCAAGCCAGATATTCGACGAGCGGGTGTGCGCCATCGGAGAGACCGGGTTGGATTATTTTCATCCCGCTCCGGAGGGGTGGAGTGATGACGCTTACCGGAGCAGGCAGCGTGATTTTCTCCGGCAACATTTTGAACTGGCTGTCCGATGCGGTCTGAACGTGGTAATCCATACGCGTGACAAAAATGGCACTGGTTCCTTCGACGACGCGCTGGGGATCTACCGGGAATATTCGCAGCAGGTGTGCGCGGTGTTCCATTGTTTCGTTTCGCCATGGGAACAGGCGGAGAAGGTGCTGTCAGAGGGAGGGCTGGTTTCGTTCGGAGGGGTAACGACGTTCAAGAAAGCAGAAATGATCCGGGATACGGTTAGCCGCTGTCCGACGGGGAGTTTTATGCTGGAGACAGATTCTCCTTATCTAGCGCCGGAGCCGATGCGGGGGAAGCGCAACGAGCCGGCCTACACCGCACACATTGCGAAGTTGATTTCGGAGGTCAGAGGTGAGTCGGTTGAGGAACTTTCTGTGCATACTGAAGCGACGGTAAATAAGTTTTTTCGCTGGGGAAAATGATTCGACTTGAATAAAGTGCTGGATTGCAAACGTTTTCTTTGGTGGTGAGTTTTTTCGCCAACGATCAAACCAAAACTAACTCGATATGAAATTCAGAAATCTTTTCGCAATACCACTTGTCGCAACCTTTGCCGTTTCCTGTGCGCCGCAGGGTGGCGGGGACGACTACGATGTCTCCAATCCTTATTCAGCTCCCGATTATGTCGATGATGACGGGAGTCCTTATCAACCAAGCGATGTGAATCCAGCCTATGACGCGCCAGCGGTTTACGAGGAAGACACCACGCAAACGTATACAGAACCAACACGACCCACTGCTCAGGCGCGGGTTCACACGGTTGTTAGTGGTGACAGCCTTTGGAAAATCAGTAAAAAATACGGCGTCTCGATTGATTCAATCAAGAGAGCGAACGGAATGACCAAGGACACCGCCGTGCTCGGTGCGAAGCTCAAAATCCCTGCACAATAATCTTATGGTGATGCGCAACGTTCTGACTGCTTTTTTGTTAGGTACGCCTCTGCTGTTTGCCCAGCTAGAGGAACCAGTTGAAACACCGCTCACTCCGAAAGAGGACGCGCTTGAGCAGATTCTTTCCGAGAGGGAGTCGCAAGAGGCTCTGGACAAGACAATTGTAGAGGCGCGCAAGCTGGGGATTTCCGACCAGGCGATTCTCGAAGCTCGCTTCCTTTTCCACGTTGATCGTGCAGAGGATGCAGAGATTGCTGCGCTGTTGCCTAAGTTCTTAGAGCGGGAGGAAAAATTCGAACTAAGCGATTCAGAGATATTTGGAAGCGTGGACGACTGGCAGGCGGTCGTCGAATACGTGCGGGCAATCGCCGCGATGCAGAAAGGTGACAAGGACGCATTCAAGCATCATATCACAGAGGCTTTCTGGCTTAGCCCTAGGCAGGGTGCTGCCTTTGCGCCTCACATTGACCGCATGCGATTGATGGACGCAATGAAGGCTGTCCGAGTGGATTTGGAAAAACTTTATCCAAATACCTTGGATGACGAATCGACATCTCTGGAATCAATACTTGGCGATCGCAAAGGCCTGTTACTTCATTTCTGGTCGCCATGGAGTCGTGAGTGCGAAGCAACTCTTCCTGATTTCTTTCTCACCGCCGAGCATCTCGCCGAAGAAGGTGTGGCAGTTATTTCGGTTCTGCCGGAAACATCTGCGAAGGTGAAGACTGATGCGAAGGCGATGCTCGTCTCGACAGAGAAAAAGATTCCCGGCGCGTGGATTGTGGACACCAAAAAGGCACCGATTAGTAACAAGCTACGCATTCAAAATGTTCCGGCTGTGGTATTGCTAAGTCCAGAGGGGGAGGTCTTATACAACGGACATCCGACTAACGAAGATTTTTGGAAGGCACTCGAAAAGTTAAGCCCGGAGATTAAGCGGCCGGAGATGCGAGACGATTAGAGGCGCTTGCTGTGGGTTAAACTACGAGGTTTACCGTAAGAGTTTTTCGATCCGAAAAATAATTAAGTTTTCCGAAGAATTAATCTTGACGATAGGATTGAATACTAGTTTCGTCGTATCAATCTAAGAAAGAAAACCGTATCCCAAATGGTAAAACCATCACACCCTTCGAATCTAGAACTCCAAGCACTGTCGGTTTTGTGGCATGATGGCCCGTCTACGGTAAGTGCAGTACGTGGATCCCTGCCCGACGGCAGGGAGAGGGCATACACGACCGTTCTCTCCGTCATGCAGAGCTTGGAGCGTAAGAAGTTGGTGAAGAAGATACGCTCTGGTAGGGCACATATCTACGAACCGGCCTATTCCCAAGAGGTCATTGTACGTCGGGCGACGGATGATTTCGTAACAAACACTTTTGGAGGACGCCTCGGTGAGGCCGTTCTCGCTACCCTCTCCCTCGGTTCATTAACGCCGGAAGAGAAAATAAACATCGAACGCGAACTCCAACGACATAAAACCATGGCTGCAAAGAAATCAGTAAAGAAAGCAGCGGCTAAACCCGCTGCTAAACCGGCGAAAAAAGCTGCTAAGAAAACCACTAAGAAGGCACCTGCTAAAAAGGCAGCCAAAACGGTAGTAAAAAAGGCGGCCAAAAAAGCACCTGCCAAAAAAGCGTCAGCGATAAAAGCGCCGGCTAAAAAAGCGGTGAAGAAAAAAGCAGCGAAGAGCGCAAAAAAGGTGGTTAAAAAAGCGGCCAAGAAACCGGTTGTCAAAAAAGCTACCACAAAGGCTCCAGCTAAAAAGGCGGTGAAGAAGGTAGTCAAAAAAGCAGCTCCTAGTAAGACTGTAAAAAAAGTATCGAAAAAAGCCGCTAAGAAGACTGCGAAGTAAGCCATCAAGAGGGCTAAGAAATAATCAAACCACCGCTAACAGCTTTATCTGTCCTTCGGGACATACACGGCTGCTCGCGTTGTTCAAGATGTAGAAAAAGGCGGGAGGTCGTAAGAGCTCCCGCTTTTATGTTACTTGGATTGGACATCCACCGAGGGTGGGAATCACGATCAAGAGAAACCAACTCAGGAGGGTTGGTTTTTTCAACGAAGTATCATCTTTTTGTTACGACAGAAATTTCGCGATTGCACTTTCGGCGTGTGATTCACATCATTGGGGATGAGCGAATCTCACCAGTGGACTTTTTTTAGTAATCACGGGCATGTGCTGATCTGCCTGGCGAAAAAGCCGGATGTTCCCATGCGCGAGGTTGCGGTTGCTGTTGGGATTACCGAGCGAGCTGTGCAGCGGATTGTGGCGGACCTAGAGACCGCGGAATATTTGAAGAGGGAGCGTCGGGGCAGACAGAATGTCTACACGCTGAACACCGAGCGCAAACTGAGACATGATCTCGAGAAGGCACACAGCATAGGGGAGGTTCTCGCGGTTCTTGCGGATGATTGAGGGATTGCAGTGGTTAAGAGTTGAAGCGGTCTTAATTGAGCCTTCGACAATATTGGGGTCCATTTTGCTTTATTGGAATTCGTAGTGTGTTTTCATCCCCGTATGCAAATCGTGATTAGATGGCTTGGAATATTTTTTTTGATGGGCACCGCAGCTGCGTGGGCGGGGGGTGACAAGAAGATGGCGCAGATATCATTTCATATCGAAACCGAGGGCACCGACAACCCAAAGATGATCTTCTCTGCGGAAATCATCGGGAAGCAGCGATTTTTCCGGAGGATGCCCGAGATATCGTCGAAGGATTTGGTCGCCTTCACACCTTTTCCTGCGGACGATCAAGCGTCCTACGGAGTGTTGTTCCAACTCAAGGACAATGCTCGCAGGAGATTGGCCGCAATCACAGCCGTGAATCAGGGGAAATGGTTGCTCGCTCAGGCATTTGGGAGAGCGGTTGATGGGGTCCTTGTGGACGAGCCTGTGGACGACGGGGCGATCGTGATTTGGAAGGGTCTGAGCCTCGAGGAAATCCATGAACTGGATGCCGCGATGCCGCGGATCGGTGAGAAGAAAAATCGTCGTTAATTCTGTATGAAAGTTATTCCAACCTTAATTTTTTCACTCACATTTCCGGTGGCAAGCGCCGAGCCGATCAAGCTCGTGTTACCAACAGAGAACCATCATCTTTTCACTGGTGAATCGGAAAGGTTCTACATGTATGTGGACCGGAATTTTGAAGGTGAGGTCTCCACGCCATGGGAGGGAGGATCGTTCGGCTTCGTGCGTTCGCCTATTCGGGTGGACGGGAAGGTGGTGATGACCCGTTTCCACGAAGGAATTGATATCGCTCCCGTCAAACGGGACAAAGCGGGCAATCCCTTGGATCTCGTATTGAGTATATCTAACGGGAAAGTGGTGCACACGAGTCCTGTCGCGGGGCGGAGCAACTACGGAAAGTATGTGGTGGTGGAGCACGAATGGGAGGAATCAAAAGTCTATTCTCTTTACGCACACCTTGCTGAAATTACTGTTAAGTTCGGGGATTCGGTGAACCCTGGGTCGGTTCTTGGCCGGATGGGATATACGGGGGCGGGGCTCAATCGCACCCGAGCGCACGTCCATCTTGAGCTCGGATTCATGATGAGCCCCAACTACGAGGGCTGGCACAAACAGAACTTCGGCAGTCGCAACTACCATGGACCCTACAACGGGATGAACATCGCGGGGGTAGATGTTGCCGCTTTCTTTCTGGCCCACCGGGAGAATCCGGATCTGAGTTTCAGTGAGTTTGTCCTAAGCCGTCCGATTCAGTTCAAGGTGACTGTTCCTGCCGGTGATGCTGAGCCAGAGTTTCTGCGCCGTTACCCGTGGATGTTACGCGAGGGACCAAACGCTCACGTTTCTTGGGAAATTGGATTCGCGGCGACTGGCCACGCGATCTCGTTCACGCCGAGTATCCGGCCAGTTGATAAACCGACTGTCAGCCATCTGCGTCCCTCGGAGATCAACCAGTCATTTCTGACGCGTGGGCTTGTCACCGGAGTGGGAGCTGGGGCGTCATTGTCGCGGCAGGGACAGCAACTTGTATCGTTGGTGATAGATGATTTCCCGATGGTTCGGGAGTAGTCGAGTTCAGTTTGGGAGAGCTGCCTTGAATCTGACAAAGCGTTTAGGCTTACCGCTGAGCTGTGAATTGTCTCTGACGGTGAACCGAGTATCGGTAGATTCGATGACATCGTAGGCAGTCGTGTTTCCAGGAATTGGGTTGGCGGGACTCCAGGTGACGAGGTCGTCGCTGAACTGAGCAACAAGCCAGACTCCGACGTTCTCAGCGGATCTAGCCATGGTCGCGGTGAGGTAGGCGTTACTTGATACGCTTTGGAGTGAGAGATTTCCTGCTGCGACGGCGAAACGTGAAGGGGAATCCGCGACCGTAGGCGACGTGCCAATCGCCATCTCCGCGACATTGAGGATGCCATCGCCGTCAAAATCTTGTTCTGCACTGGTATTCCCCGAGTTGATCTGACTGACTGAAAATATGGCACTCTTCCAAAGTTCGTATTGGGATATTCCTCCGGCAACCTTGACGATAGGTCTGCTCATGGCACCACCGAAGTTAAAAAAATTTCCGCCCATAAATATATCTCCCGAGGAATCGGATGCGAGGCAAAGGATTCCGCTACCAGGGGTTCCGCCTTGGAGGTTGAAAGTGTTGTTGATCGCTCCAGTTTGGGAAAGGGCGACGATTTTACCTGCTGGAGTGGTGAAACGGCCACCGATGATCACCCGCCCTGCTTTGTCCTGCAAAATAGTTTCAACCGTGCCATCGAAGGGTGGAGGTGTGAAGGTCGAATCGCGTGACCCGTTGGTATTGAGTCGCAGCATTCTAGTGGAAATGAAATTGTTGTATGCGGTGAATTGACCACCGACGAGATATTTTCCATCGGTTAGCCGCGTGATAGCTTTCACGAACATTAGCGTGCTTGTAGAGCCCTCTAGGTGTGCTCCATAGCCTGGTTCGAAAGAACTATCGCGGCTTCCGTTGCTATTTAGGCGAGCGATTCCAGAGCGAAAGCCGAAGCCGGAAGCGAAAGGAAAGCTGAACTGTCCGCCGACCATGATTTTACCGTCGTCTTGGGCAAAGATGGATCGGATTTTTGGAGTAGAGCCGGAGTTAAAAGAAGTCGTGACCGGGGCCGTGGTGTTGCGTGCACCCGATGGCAGCAGCCTCACCAGGACTGTTGCTGTGGCGCCAGCGAAGGTATTAAAATCGCCTCCCACTAGGATATTACCACTGGTTTCAATTGCCAAGGAATAGACCAAGCCATTTGGCCCGGTTCCGATTGCAGTCTGGAATGCGGAATCGAGCGTTCCGTCAGAATTTAGACGAGCAATCCCGTTGACTGTGGATCCATTGTATGATGTGAATTCACCACCCACGACAATCTTTCCGTCGCTTTGGGCTACCAGTGTCAGCACGTTACCGTTGAAGCCAGAGCCCTTTTGGAAAGATGTGTCTTCCGTGCCGTTGGCATTCAGCCGCGAGATATTCCCCGTGAGACCTTGATAGATCGTGCCGCCGATAATAATTTTGCCTCCGGGCAGCGGAGCGACTGAGTTGACTGTATTATTGAAAAACGGCGGACCGAAACTCGTAATCCGGTTTCCAGGGTCGATGATAGTGACAGTGGCGGTTGCAGCCCCGGCAGCGATCACGGCACCCTGGGGTGATGCGAGCGTTAGGGTAAGCGACTCCGGAGACTCAATGAGCGCGTCGGGCCTGATCGGGATGAGCACGGATTTTTCCGACAAATCTCCGGCAGGCCATGTGATGGTTCCGGTTACAGGATAGAAATCAGTGCCTGAAGTCGCAGTTACTCCGGCTGTTGAGTATGCGACTGAGCATGAGTTGCCTGCGTTGAAGCTCCGTTTGATTCTCAGTTCGGCGTGGCCTGCGGCTTCATCGACAATCACGCTGGTGTTGACAAGTTCGAGCCTCGGATCGAAATCGACTTGCACGTCGATCCACTGGTTCGGTGCGGTTCCGCCAGCCGCGATCGTTCTGAATGTGATTCCTGAAGATGGATCGACAAAGGATGAACCGACGGGTAGGGTGGCATCGCTACGGTCCGCGATCGGGGAGGCGTTTGAGCCTGGAGTAGCATCGACAAGGTTGGAGTGATTCTCATAGTAGCCTTCGTTGACGATGTAAGCCTTTTGGGAGGTTTGCGGAAAGAGTTCTCGAAGTGCGATCCAGTTGTATTTGTTGCCTCCCATCGGAACACGCAGAGCCAGAGTTGGGTTGTTTGACGCAAGTCGATGGTCGAAGCGATGGATTCTCCAGATTCCACTTGCGTTGACTTGCTGGATTTTTGAGGGATCGAGCCAAGTAATACGCGACATGGCAAATGGGCTGAAGTAGCCGAAATCGACTGACCCGGAACCCATTCGGTCGAAGATATCGCCGTATTCTAGGCTTTGGCCGAAGGGGTCGAGGTAGTCTGTAGTGTCGTTGCTGATGGACATCGCTGGATCATAGTAATTGGCGTGATACAGACCGTAGTTGTGACCGAATTCGTGAACGATGATGGAGACCCGAGAGAACTCACTGACTCCGTTGATCCAATGGTTTGATCCGCCAATGGATGCGAGTCCGCCGTAGGTGATTTTACTTTCCGGAATGCTTGAAAGGCTGGTAAAATAAACAGCAACTATGTCGAAATCTGCGAGGGTGTGGTGGGCGCTGGCAGCGTCTCTAGCTGCGGTGATGATCGCATTATTATCGCCCTCCTGAGCGACCGTGATACTGGAGATAGGAAGGGTGTAGAGGACCGGGGTGACGGTGAAGTCGATGGTCGCCTTTGCATGGGAGTAGTCCTCAATGCGTGATTTTGCAGTTATGAGGCTTATGTCGAGATCCTCCTTTGAAATCGGGCTTTCCAAGAGGTCTGAAAAATTCGCCCGGATGAAAAGGACTTTACTAGTTCCCTGCTGTGGAGGTGGCGGCAGGATGGTCGAGGTTGTTTGTGCGCCGCCGGAGTCTGCCATGAGCCAAGTAAAGTTATTGCCGTTATCCGGGTTAGTAGACTCGAAGTCGATGGATTCGGTATGTTGTAAGGTTTCATCGACCTGTTTCAGACTTGCTGGATTTTCAAATCCGAAACGTCTCCCGGCGATAACGGCGGTTAATTTGGGATCGGCTGGGTTCCCAGTAATGGGGTCTACGGCTAGGTTCTCCGAATTGGGGAAGAACTGTTCTACGAAGGTCAGTTCGCTGTCGCTGATTGTGCGGACTGGAGAGCTATCGAGCAGGATGAGATCCCCGATCAGATAACCGTTTAGGAGGGAGTTTGCGATAGGTTGCTGTGCCTGCCCGTAGTCGATTCCTGCGATTTCAAAAGATTTCCCATTGATGACCGCAACGTTCTGGTGGGAGCATTGGAGGGAGCCGTCGGAGCCAATTGAGGTCTGCCAGTGCAAATCGATATCACCGAGAGCATTCAGCGGTTTTTCGGAAACTTCGCGAACTGCCTTGGGCAGGGATGCAATTTGATCCATTGACATCATCTCGCCAAGGGCGGCGGCGGGTTTTACTTTGGCGAGTTCTTTAAGTGCCTCGGTCCTTTGAAGCGCGATTGTTATGCCCTCTGCGATCAAAGACTTACGGTCTTTTCCTTTGGTAGAATCAAAACGCTTGACCCAATCGGCAAGTTTGCCAGTGGTGAGAGCAGCGGAGATTCGAACTCGAGGTTTGGTATTCAGAGAGGATGTTTCTTCCTCTGGCAGCAGGGTATATACTCCCATGCAAGCGAGCACGGAAATTAGACCAATAGTATATGCGCGACGGACGTTCATCAGCTCAAAAAATAAAACCAAAGGGAGCTTGACTGAGAAGTCTAGGACGCAATTTATATTTGCAATTAATTCAGGACTTTCGAAATAAATTCAGGGTTAGGAACACGGGAAATCAGCGGAAAGCGAGGCCTTCGATATCCTGCAATTGGCTGAGGATGCGTTTATGGGTATCATCGATCTCGGCGGTTTTGAGGGTGCGGGTTGGGTCGCGGTAGAGGAAGCGGTAGGCGATGGATTTGCGATCGGTTGCGATTTTTTGTCCCGATGGATCGGTAAATACATCGAAGCATTCGAATGAAACAAGCAGTGGTTCCTTGGATTTTTCTAGGACAGCTTCGATGCGGGCGTTGGGAGTATCGGTGTGGAGTTCCATAGCGGCGTCGCGGGTGGAGCCGGGATACTGAGGGAGGTCCTCAATTTGGAACCTGGAGCTGACGAGTTTGCGCAGTTTGGATAGGTCGAATTCCGCGATGAAGACAGGATGAAGGAAGTCGAGTTGACGTTCGCGGGAGGGGAGTAGGCGGGCGAAGACGCCGATGGTCTGGTCGCCGGCTTTGATATCGGCGACAAGGGCGACGTTGTCGCGGTTCTTGGGTTTGAGGGTGATGCTCTGGTGGGGTAGGAGTGCGGATATAATGGCTTTTGCGTCGTAGAGATCGGCAGGGCGGTCTTTGGCGGCCCACGAGGAAGGCGTGGTATTTCCGGAAATCAGGATGGCGAGGTTGTCGCTTTCTTGGTCGGTTGCCTTGCCTCCGCCGGCGTTGCGGAAGGTGCGTCCCATTTCGAAGAGGCGGAGGGATTTTGTTTGTTGGCGTGCATTACGCTCTGCGGAAGCGACGAGGCCGGGCACGATTGAGGGGCGCATGATCGCGTGGTCTTCGCTGAGTGGGGATTTCACGCGGATGAGATCGCCGTCCATCATGGGGCGCAGTGGGAGGATGTCGGTGAGTTGGTTTTCCGCGATGAGTTTGATGGTCTGGCATTCGTAGAGACCGAGTGCTACGAGGCGGTGGCGGAGGAGCATGTCCGCGTCGTATGCGGCATCGACGTCGCTGGTCGGGACGAAGGTAGCACGGAGACGCGAGGGGACGTTATGGAGGCCGTGGACGCGGGTGATTTCCTCAACCAGATCAATGTGGCGGGTGAGGTCCTGGCGGAATGACGGGATCTGCCAGGTGTTGTCCACTAGTTTGACGAGTCCGAGGCGGATGAGAATTTCCTCGGCGGCTTCGGTGGAGATGGACTTGCCGAGTAGATGGTGGAGTTTTTCTAGATCGAGGGAGACGGGTGAGGGTGGGGGGGGGAGTGTGCCTGAGGTCTCGATTTTTGAAGCGGAGCCACCGATGTGTTGGATGGCTAGGGCGGCGGCGGGGAGGACGCTTTGGGGATCGATGCCGCGCTCGTAGCGGTAGGATGAATCCGAGGACAAGGCGGTACGACGTGAGGTGCGGCGGATCGGGGAAGGTGAGAAGTAAGCGGACTCCAGGATGATGGATGTCGTTTCCTCAGTCACGCCGCTGTCCATGCCGCCCATGACTCCGGCGAGTGCAAGGGCATTACCGGATTGGTCAGAGATGAGAAGGTCGTCCGAGGTGAGGATGTGGACGGTTTGGTCGAGTGCGGTGAATGGCTCGCCATCCCGGGCTTTGCGGATGACGAGTGGGAGTGTGACTTTTGCTGCGTCGAAGGCGTGGAGCGGTTGGCCGGTTTCGTGGAGCACGAAGTTGGTGATGTCGACGATGTTATTGATCGGGCGTAGGCCGATGGAGGTTAGACGTTCCTTGAGCCATGCGGGAGATTCGGTGACGCTGACGCCGTCGATGCGGGTGGCGGTGTAGTAGGGGCAGGACGAAGGGGATTCGAGTTTTATGAAATCCTCTGCGGCTTTCTTTGTGGAAGCTGTTGGTGCTTCCGGGGTGACTAGCGGCATCTTGAGGAGGGTAGCCAGCTCGCGTGCCATTCCGGAATGGGAGAGGAGGTCGGGGCGGTTGGGGGTGACTTCGAGTTCGAGGAGGGTGTCGGAATCGAAGAGGGTTTTCACGGGGACGCCGATGGGAGCGTCTTCCGGGAGGATGAGCAGGCCGTCTTCACCTGCCGGGAGGCCGATTTCCTCGGCTGCGGCGAGCATTCCTTTGGATTCCTCGCCGCGCATTTTGGTTTCACCGATGACGAAGCCACCAAGATCAGTGCCCGGCAGGCAGCAGGGAACTTTGTCGCCGACTTTGTAGTTTCGCGCGCCACAGACTATTTGGCGGAGTTGGCCTTCGCCTGCATCGACTTGGGTGACCTTGAGCTTGTCGGCGTTGGGGTGCTGGACGGCTTCCATGATCTGGGCGACGACGATTTTTTCCGACGAGATGCCTTTGGTGACGATACCTTCGACTTCGACCCCTGCGAAGGTGAATAGATCGGAGATTTCATTAATGTCCTTGCCGTTGAGATCTACGTGTGAGGAGAGCCAGTTGAGAGAAATATTCATCAGAGTAAAAAGTGGTCAGTGAGCAGTGGAAGACACGTTTAAGCGAACTGCGAGAGGAACCTCACGTCGTTTTCGATGAGGAGTCGGATGTCTTTGATGCCCCAGCGGATCATGGCGAGGCGGTCGAGGCCCATGCCGAAGGCGAAGCCGGTGATCTTTTCGGGGTCGAGGGCGTTGTCCTTGCGGGTGGCGGTGATGGATTCGAAGACGGCTGGATCGACCATGCCGCAGCCGGCGACTTCGATCCAACGCGGTGGCTGACCTTTGATCTGGAGTTTTACATCGATTTCAAAAGAAGGCTCGGTGAAGGGAAAGAAGTGTGGGCGGAAGCGAACTTCGGTGGAGGTGCCGAACATTTCGTGGAAGAAGTATTCGAGCGTGCCTTTGAGGTCGGGTAGGGTGACGTCGGTGTCAACAAAGAGGCCTTCGAGTTGGTTGAAGACGGAAAGGTGGGTGGCGTCGATTTCATCGCGCCGGTATGCGGAGCCTGGTGCGATGATGCGAATCGGCGGGGTGGCGGTCTCCATGGTGCGAACTTGGACGCTGGAGGTGTGGGTGCGCAGGAGTTTGCCGGAGTTGAAGTAGAAGGTGTCTTTCTCGTTGCGGGCGGGGTGGTCCTCGGGAGTATTGAGGGCGTCGAAACAGTGGTGTTCATCTTCGATTTCCGGACCATCTGCCAGGGCGAAGCCCATGCGGCGCAGGATCTGGATCGCTTCGTCGCGGATCTGGGTGAGGGGATGCAGGGCACCGGTCGGTAGTGAACGGGCGGGGAGGGTGAGATCGATGCCGGACAGGGCGGCGCGATCGGCGACTTCCTGAAGGGCGGCTTGTTTCTCTTCGATGGCGGTGGTGATCGCGGTGCGGGCGGCGTTTAGCGACTGGCCGAAGGCGGCTTTTTCTTCGTTTGGGATGTTTTTGATGAGGGCACCGGCTTGCGAGAGGCTGCCTTTTTTCCCGAGAACGGCGACGCGTGCGTCATCGAGAGAGCGCTCGTCGGAGGCGGCGGCGAGGAGTTCGAGGGCGGTGGACTGGATGTTGGCGATTTGCTCGTTCATGGGCGGGGGGGCAAGGGAATAGCGGAGAGGCGGGGATGGGGCAAGAGTTTGGTTTGGGCTGGCAGGGGAGGGTTACCGAGAAGGCTCCGGACGTTCTTCCGAGCATCGTTTAACGATTTTTCCCTGAAAAATAAAGATTTCGGTCGATCATGCCTACCGAGCAGCGGGGATTTTAGAGAGAGTCTTGAGGCTGCTCTCAATGATACGGCCTTGTTTATCGGGGCCGATGTTCAGGAGGAAGTTCGCGTTGCGGGCGTTTGCGGTTTTTATTTCCCGGGCTATTTGCTCTGCGGTGGAGGTGGTTTTGAAGCCGTCTTCCCAGAACCACTTGCCTTCGAGTTTCCAGCAAGTTTCACCGGGATGGGAGTTGGATTCGGGGAAATGGTAGGTTTCGGTGATTGCGATGTCGCTGAAGGGCTGGCCTTTTTTGTCCCAGTCCCACCAGTTGCCGCTGGCGATAATGCGCGGGTCGAGGCTTCTGACCCAGGTATTTGCCTCTGCGGCGGTCATGATCGTATCGTCGAGGCCGTCGTTCCAGATGTAGAACGCCTCTGGGTATTTGGTGACGAGTTCTTCAATTTGTTTTTTCTGGAACTCGATTTGCGCGGCGAGATCGTGCTTGGCCGGATCGGACTCGGGTGGCAGAACCTTGAATTTCTCGTTGAAACCAGGGCTACGCCAGCAGTAGTAAATGCCGGCCTTTAGGCCCCGGCTGGTGAACGATTTAATGAATTTGGCGACGATATCTTCTTGCACCGGACTCTTCGGGTGCATGATGTCGTATTCGGTATATTGGCTGTCCCACAGGCAGAATCCGGCGACGTGCTTGGCCGTTAAAACGCCGTAGGTCATGCCAGCGGCTTTTGCGGCATCGGCCCAAGCATCTGTATCGATGGAGCCGCTGGGATCGAAGGTGGATGGGCACGGATAGCCCTCGACCCACTGCACACCATGATAGGTGGCCATGTTGTAATGAATGAACATACCAAAGCCGAGTTTGCGGAAATCGACCTGCAATTGTTCGACGCTTGGAGCCGCATTAGCGGTGGCGATGCCAAGGACAAGCAGGCTGGTGAATACGAATGAGCGAAATGTTTTGAGTAGGTCAAGCATGGTCAGGCGGTGGTGGAATTTTGATCTGATGTTACGAAAAATCCAAGTTCCACCTATCAAAAATAATGAGTGACCGATAAAATGGTGTTTCAATGCTCTACCCTTATAAGGTGACTTCGGTGCCGATGCCGCCGTCGGTGAAGATTTCCAGGAGGAGTGCGTGGGGGAGGCGTCCGTCGACGAAGTGGACCTTGCGGACACCGGCGTTGAGGGCGTCGATGGCGGAGCGAATTTTTGGGATCATGCCGCCGGAGATCGTGCCGTCGGCGATGAGGGCGTTGGCCCTCTTTATGTTGATGGATTTGATTAGAGAAGTGGGATCGCTTGGATCGGAGAGTAGGCCGGGGACATCTGAGAGGTAGACGAGTTTGGAGACGCGGAGTTCCTTGGCGAGTGCGGCTGCGGCGAGGTCGGCGTTGATGTTGAGGGGCTTTCCCGTTGCGAGCTCGGAGGCAAGCGGGGAGATAACCGGCACGATACCAGCCCTGTGGGCGGTGTCCATGTTGGCGAGTTGGCAGCCGACGACTTCGCCGACGCGGCCGAGATCGACAGGGTTGCCGTCTTTGTCGAATGTTTTAATTTTTTCGCCGAGGAAGATATCGGTTCCCGGAATGCCTATGGCCTTGCCGCCGAAATCGCGTATCATTCGGACCAGGCTGGGATTGATCTCGGAGGAGAGAACGTGCGAAACGATGTCGATGGCGGCATCGGTGGTGACGCGGAAGCCGTTGATGAACTTCGCTTCGAGGCCGGATTTTTCCATGGCTGCGGAGATGGCTTTTCCACCTCCGTGGACGACGACGGGATTGATGCCTGCGACTTCGAGAAAGGTGATATCTCGCATCACGTTGGCGACGAGTTCTGGGTCCTCCATGGCGGAGCCGCCCATCTTGATGAGGATGGTTTTGGAGCGGAAGGCCTGAAGGTATGGCAGGGCTTCGATGAGGGCGTTGGCTTTTTCGGAAGGATTCATGAGCGGGGAGCGAGTAAACAGCGAAACGCGAAAAACGGAAGCTGATTCAGGGTGCTACCCCTGGTTGCTATTAGATGGCGGTTTTGATTTGCTTGCTGTTTTTTTAGCTGCAATGGGTTCGGCGGGTGCTGAGGTTGGCGAAGGTCAGGGCGATTCCTTTTTGAGCTGCTTGCGGCAGCTGGTGAGTGGAATGGCGACCAGAACCGCAGCTAGGGCCGGGAGAGTTGGCGGCCAGGTGGTGGTTGTGGGAACGAGAATGAAGTGAAGTGCGATGATGAGAGCGCCGAGGCAAACGAGAGAGATTTTTTCGCGCAGAATCGGATAATTTCCCATGCCGTATATCAGGCTGACGATCGAGGTCAGAAACAGGAGCTCCGGCAGCGATGGGGAGCGTTGGAAGGTCCGTGCTTCGGTTGTCCCCGAAGGTGCGCAGAGCATGGATATGGTTGGAATAATTGCTTCTGAGAAGCGGCGGGAGGGTTCGTCGGCTGATGAGAGTAAGTTGCGGATGAGGACCGGCTGAGATGGCTTGCCAGCGAGGAAGTCGTTGTCGGCGTCGATGAGTTTTTCAGCGCGGATCGGTGAAAGATTGGGGGCTGAAATCGAAGGTGGGTTGATGGCGAGGCGTCCGAAGTCGTCGATGGGGATATAAGGGCCGCTCTCTCCAAGCGAGATGTATTCGCCGAGATGGATTTTGAGCGATGAAGGCAATTTTCCAAAATAGGACAGGGTGGCTAGCAACTCGAAGGAAAAGACGACCCGGTCTTCCCAACGGGCGATGAGTTGGGGGAATTCGGTTGGCTCTTCCGATTCGAGAATGGTGAAGCCGGCGAGCGAGGACTTATTTCCTAAAATGACATCGGGGATGGGGATGCGATTGACGATTGGCAGGGCGTTCAGGCCTCCTTTAATTTGGGTTATGGGGATTGACGCACGGCGGAAAGCCGGAGGAAGCGAGGTCGGGACGGGATTGCGCGAAAGCGGGGCGGAGGTGATCGCGGAGGGAAGGGCATCGAGCTGCTGGTCGAGTGCGACGAGTGAAATCATATCCGGATCTGTCCAGGCAAGCGGCATTCCGATGGCGACTGATTCTGCACCGAGTCTGCGAAGATTTTTCAGGATGATGGCAAAATCAACTGGCGAGGGTGGCGAGGATTGGAAGACATTGTCCGGGTCATCGGTGATTGCGATGTCGGTGGGAAGATCGCTGGAAAGATCTGGAGCGAAGCTGCGTAGAGTGCGGAGAGTGTAGGAATTATCGTGGGTTCCGGTGCCGGTGATAAAAAAGGGAGGGTTGGCGAAGGAGCGGGCGGTCACCGAGAATATCGCCTTGTCGATGAAGGTTCCTGGGACAATCGCCCACACCAGCAATGCCATGATGCTGGTAGCCAGAAGTTTCAGAATGCGAGGCGGCATGGCCGGAGAATGCATGGCAGCGGAAGAACTTCCAACAAGGAAGATTGGTGTGGCCGGGTTCTAGGAGAAAGCCGCGAGGATACTTTCCGTCACTTCATCGGGGCTGGCGTCAGCATCAATCAATCTAGCGAAGGGCTCGTCCTTTAGTGATAGAAAAATCTCACGACAACGAGTGAGGCTGGCGCGTTGCTCGAATTCGTTCGCGGTGTCACCGCGGGAGCCGATACGGGTGAGGGCGGTATCGACGTCGAGATCTAGGATGAGCAGGACGTCAGGGACGGGAGCGAAGGCTTCGTTGTCCCTGCGGATTTTTTCCGGATTGAATCCGCGGGAGCCCTGATAGGCCATGGTGGAAAAATAGTAGCGGTCGAGGATAACAACCTGCCCATCGGCGATGGCGGGAGCGATGAGTTCCTCGACGTGCTGCTTGCGGTCTTTCAGAAAGGTTTCAAGTTCCTCCCCCGGGGAGAGGCGTCCGGTTTCAGCGGAGTTACGTAGCAGGGTGCCCCATGGGCCGTCGGTCGGTTCGCGGGAAAGAGTGACTTGCCGGCCCTTTGTTATGAAATGCTTGGCAAGGCGCTTCGCTTGGGTGGATTTGCCGGTGCCGTCTATTCCTTCGATTACGATGAACATGGTATTTAGCGGAAGGTGCCGAGTGATCAGTGATCAGTGGAAGACTTTGGTTAATTCTAGGTTGTCGTGATGGTTAAAAATACCGTCCAGAGAGGTGGGCAAGGTAGTCCTCTGTGGAGGGTGGGTGGCCGGTGGCTTTTTCGATTAGGACAGGTGGGTCTAAAGTGCCGCCGTGTTCGTGGATGTTTTTGCGGAGCCAGGTTAGGAGGGAGCTGTAGTCCGCGGCGGCGGTGGCTTTTGCGATTTCCGGGACCGAGGTGGCGGCTTTGAAGAGTTGGGCGGCATTGATGTTACCGAGGGTGTAGGTGGGGAAATAACCTATGCCGCCCATCGACCAATGGATATCTTGAAGGCAGCCGTGGGCGTCGTCTTTGGGGATGAAGCCGAAGGACTTTTCGAAGAGTTCGTTCCAGATTGAGGGGACGTCCGCGACGGAGATTTCTTTGTTGAGCAATAGGCGTTCGATCTGGAAGCGGAGGATAATATGGAGGTCGTAGGTGGCTTCGTCGGCTTCGACGCGGATTGGTGAAAATTCGGCGCGGTGTATAAATTGGAGGAACTTTTCGATTGGATAGCCTTTGAGTTGTGAGAAGTGTTCTTGGGCGATGGGGTAGAATTTTTCCCAGAAGTCGGGGGAACGTCCGACTTGGTTTTCCCAAAGGCGTGACTGAGATTCGTGTATTCCGAGTGATACTGCGGAACCAGAGGGAAGGCCGAAGTCGCTTTCTGGGAGGCCTTGTTCGTACATGCCGTGTCCGGCTTCGTGCATGACTCCGAAGAGGGACGACGTAAAATCGGACTCATCGTAGCGTGTGGTAAGGCGGATGTCGCGTGGGCCGAGGGATGTGCAGAAGGGATGGGTGGTGGTGTCGATGCGGCCGGCGTGGAAGTCGAATCCGATTTCGGCGGCGATGAGGGCGTTAAAACTCTGCTGAGCGGTAATCGGGTATGGACCGGGTGGGAGTTCGGGATTGAGCTGCTTAGTATTCTCTATTGCCTGCGCGGAAAGTGGGGCGAGTTTCTCGCGGAGGATTTCGAAGAGCGAGGCGATAGTCTGGGTTGAGGTGCCACGTTCAAAACCTTCGAGAAGTGCGTCGTATGGTTCCTTCTTGAAGCCCCAGAGATCGGCTTTCTTTTGAGCGAACGCAAGTAGGTCTGCAAGGTGTGGGGCGAAGACTGAGAAATCGGATGATTTTCGTGCAGCGATCCATGCGTGGTGGCCAGCGGATTGAGCGGTAGATTCGCGAGCGACAAGATCGGTAGGGATTTTGACGGACCGGTCGGATTCGCGGCGGAGTTCACGCAAGTTAGCGGAGCGGATGGAGTCGGATCCGTCGTCTTTCGATTCGGATTCTGAGAGCAAGTTGAAGAAATCCGAAGAGATAGAGAGTTCGTGGGCGTGAGAAGCGAGGTAGGAGATTTGTTCTGCGCGATATTCAGTGGAGCCGGAGGGGAGGTAGGTTTCCTGATCCCAAGAAAGGATTGAGCCGGCGGAGTTGATGAGGGCGATTTTGCGCGCCCGGTCGAAGATTTCCATAGGGATATGATGGACGGTGGAAGACTGGCGTCCAACTCCGAAGGTTGGAAATTTTTGCAAAAAAAGCCAGGCAGGAGAACCTGCCCGGCTTTTAAGAGATGGGTCGCGTTCTGGAGAACGCGACTCCGGTTACATCATGCCGCCCATGCCGCCGTGGTCATGGCCGTGGCCGCCGCCACCCGCTTCTTCCTTTTCAGGAATGTCGGTGATGAGAGCTTCGGTGGTGAGCAGGAGGCCAGCGATGGAAGCTGCGTTCTGAAGCGCGGAGCGAGTGACCTTGGTCGGATCGACAACACCGGATGCGATGAGGTCTTCGAATTTGTCGGTCGCTACGTTGTAGCCTTCGCCGCCTTTGCCGTTCTTAACCCGCTCGACAATGAGGGCACCTTCGCGGCCCGCGTTTGCGACGAGTTGGCGAAGTGGAGCTTCAACGGCACGGGCAACGATGCCTGCACCGGTGAGTTCGTCACCGACGAGACCGAGGTCACCGAGAGATGCTTGAGCGCGGATGAGAGCTGTGCCACCGCCTGGGACGATACCTTCTTCCACCGCTGCGCGGGTGGCATGAAGGGCGTCTTCGACGCGGGCCTTTTTCTCTTTCATCTCGGTTTCGGTAGCTGCACCGACGTTGATGACTGCAACACCACCTGCGAGTTTCGCGAGGCGTTCTTGGAGTTTTTCGCTGTCATAGTCGCTGGTCGTGTCTTCGATCTGCTTGCGGATTTGGTTGACGCGGCCGGTGATGGCTTCGGACGTGCCGCCGCCTTCAACGATGACGGTGGAGTCCTTGCTGATGGTGAGGCGTTTCGCTTCACCGAGGTCGCTGATTTCGACGGACTCGAGCTTGATGCCGAGGTCTTCGGTGATCACGCGGCCACCGGTGAGGATGGCGATGTCTTCGAGCATGGCTTTACGGCGGTCGCCGAAGCCAGGAGCTTTCACCGCTGCGATGTTGAGGATGCCGCGGAGCTTGTTGACCACGAGGGTCGCAAGTGCTTCACCTTCAACGTCTTCAGCGATGATTACGAGAGGTTTGCCGGATTTGGCAACTTTCTCGAGGAGAGGAAGCATGTCTTTAAGCGAGCTGATCTTCTTCTCGTGGATGAGGATGAGCGCGTCTTCGAAGCTGGCTTCCATCGACTCCGGATCGGTGACGAAGTAAGGGCTGAGGTAGCCTTTGTCGAACTGCATACCTTCGACAACGTCGAGGGTGGTTTCGATGCCTTTGGCTTCTTCAACCGTGATGGTGCCGTCCTTGCCAACTTTGTCCATTGCATCGGCGATGATGCCGCCGATTTCCTGGTCCCAGTTGGCGGAGACGGTTGCGACCTGTGCGATTTCCTTGGTGTCGGAGACGGCCTTGGAGATCACTTTAAGTTGAGCGACGATGGCCTCGGTGGCCTTCATGATACCGCGCTGAAGCGAGATCGGATTGGCACCTGCGGTGACGTTGCGAAGGCCTTCTTTGTAGATGGCTTCGGCAAGCACGGTTGCGGTGGTGGTTCCGTCACCTGCGATGTCGGAGGTCCTAGAGGAAACCTCACGGATGAGCTGAGCGCCCATGTTTTCGTAAGGGCACGCAAGTTCGATTTCCTTGGCGACCGAGACACCGTCTTTGGTGATTGTCGGGGAGCCGAATTTCTTGTCGAGGATCACGTTACGTCCCGACGGCCCGAGGGTCGCTTTGACGGCACGTGCCAGTTTTTCAACACCGCGCAGGAGTGCCTGGCGTGCTGCTTCGTCGAATTTTAGTTGTTTGGCCATAATGGGTAATAGTGATTGGTTATTGGTGATTGGATAATTAGGTGAAGGTCATTTGGTCGGGGCGATGCGGGTTATTCCGAATCTCTAATCCCCAATATCAAATGTCCCTTCGCCGTTAGGCTACGATTCCGAGGATATCGGACTCGGCAATGATGAGGACTTCCTCACCGTCGAGTTTGACTTCGGTGCCGCCGTATTTAGAGATAAGGACTTTGTCGCCGACTTTTACGGAGAACTCAATGTCCTTGCCGTTGTCGTCTTTGCTGCCAGTGCCGAGGCTGAGAACTTCGGCTTCCTGTGGTTTCTCTTTTGCGGTGTCTGGAAGGACGATTCCGCCTGCGCTAATCGCGTCGGCTTCGAGGCGTTTTACGAGGACACGTTGTCCGAGTGGTTTGATGCTAGCCATATATGTTTTCTGGTTTGGTTTGGTTGTTTGTCTTAGAGGCCACGCCCGATAGGATCGGGAGTGGAAAGGGTAGAAAGTGGAAAGTGCCGAGTGATCAGTGGAAGAGTGGGGGTTGCTCTAGGGCTTCGAGGTGATCTTTAAGTTGCTGTCCGGAAACGGTAAGGCCATTGGATGGGACGAGTTCCGTGTCGCGGAGGGTGAGGGAGATGCCCTCGATCGAGTTCGACTCAAAGACTATCCGCACCTCCCACGCTGCCGCAAGGCTGGCAGCCAACTCCAGGGAGAGCGGTTGAAGCGCGGCGAGGCGTGGTTGTTTGGTGGTAAGGGTCATTTTTTTGTGATGATTTCAGGGCTCTGGTTTGGCATGGGGGATACAATCCGTCGCCACGGATAAGTGGCGACTGAAAGTCATGACTACATCTGGTTAATCTACGACTTCCGCATCGACGACCTTGCCCTTGGCCTTTTTCGGCTCTGAGGATTCGCCGGATTCGTCGGCTGGTTCGACATCGGGTTGTTCCCCACCCATTGCTGCACCTGCTGCCTGTGCGGCCTCGGCGAGTTGTTGGAGGGAGTCTTCGAGTTCCTTGGAAGTGGATTGGATTTTCGTGACGTCATCGCTGGTGATTGCGTCGCGGACTGCTTTGACCTTTCCTTCGAGAGAGGTTTTGAGTTCGGCTGGTGCGTTGTCACCGAGTTCTTCGAGTTGTTTCTCGACGGAGAAGGCGAGGTTTTCGGCCTTGTTGACCGTATCGACCTTTTCGACTCGTTTGCGGTCTTCCTCGGCGTGGGCCTCGGCGTCGCCCTTGGCCTTCTCGATCTCTTCCTTGGAAAGCCCTGATGAGCCTTGGATGGAGATCTTCTGTTCCTTGCCGGACTGTTTATCTTTAGCTGAAACGTGGAGGATTCCGTTCGCGTCGATATCGAAGGTAACTTCGATCTGTGGCTCGCCACGGCGGGCAGGGGAGATGCCATCGAGTTTGAAGTTTCCGAGCAATTTGTTGTCGGCGAACATCGGGCGCTCTCCTTGGGAGATCCGGATGTCGACGGCGGGTTGGTTGTCGGAAGCGGTTGAGAAAGTCTGGGATTTCTTGGCCGGGATGGTTGTGTTGCGCTCGATCATCGGGGTGGCGCGGGATCCTTCCGTTTCGATGGAGAGGGAGAGTGGAGTGACGTCAAGAAGGAGCACGTCCTTTACATCACCGCGAAGCACGCCGCCTTGGATCGATGCGCCGATGGCGACGACTTCGTCAGGGTTGACGCCTTGGTGAGGTGTCTGGCCTGCGAGTTCCCTGGCGATCTCGACGACTTTGGGCATACGGGTCATGCCGCCGACGAGGACGAGCTCGTCGATTTCCGAAGCGGAAACTCCGGCTTCTTTGAGGCAGTCGATGACTGGCTTTTTAGTGCGAGCGAAAAGCTTGTCAGTGAGCTGTTCCAGCTTGGATCGGGAGAGGGTGAGCTGGATGTGTTTCGGTCCGTTCTGATCTGCGGTGATGAAGGGAAGATTGATGTCGTAGGACTGGCTGGATGAGAGGGCGATTTTAGCTTTTTCCGCTTCTTCCTTGATGCGTTGGAGGGCATCGGGCTGGCCGGAAAGGTCGACGCCCTGATCCTTTTTGAATTCCGCGACGATATACTCGATGAGGGTGTTGTCCCAGTCGTCGCCACCGAGTTGGGTGTCGCCGTCAGTCGCTAGGACTTCGAATACTCCGTCTCCAATTTCGAGGACTGAAATGTCGAAGGTGCCACCGCCGAGGTCGTAGACTGCGATTTTTTCGTCGGATTTCTTGTCTAGCCCGTATGCGAGTGCCGCTGCGGTAGGTTCGTTGATGATGCGGAGGACTTCTAGGCCGGCGATTTCACCAGCCGCCTTGGTGGCGTTGCGCTGGGAGTCGTTGAAGTAAGCAGGAACGGTAATGACCGCTTGGGTGATCTTTTCTCCGATTTTTGCTTCGGCATCGGCTTTCAGTTTACCGAGAACCATGCCTGCGATTTCTTGCGGCGAATAGGTTTTCGATTCACCGGCGACTTCAACTTCGATGTGGGCGTCACCATTGGATGCTGCGACGATTTTATAAGGCATGCGCTTGTCGGCATCAGTGAGTTCGGTGAACTTGCGACCAATGAGACGCTTTGCGGAGAAGATGGTGTTTTTCGGATTGGTTACCGCTTGGCGTTTCGCGGCTTGACCGACGAGGCGTTCGCCGTTTTTTGCAAAAGCGACTACAGATGGAGTGGTGCGGGCACCCTCGGAGTTTTCGAGCACGGCGGGTTCTCCCCCTTCCATGATGGCCATACAGGAGTTGGTGGTGCCGAGGTCGATTCCTAGAATTTTTGACATGAGTGTTTGAGAGGTTACTGAGTTTCAACCTGCAGGTGCTGTGCCGATTGGGTGATTTTGTTCTACAGAACTTTCTGTATATGAGTTGAGGTTCGACTTACGGAAAGGAGGAATCGTTAGATTGCGACAAATTGGCACAAGGAGGAGTAAGATATTGGCACAGTGTGACAGGATGGGAGGAGGCAGGATGCCTCCTCAACGGGCTGGAGCAGGATGCTCCAGCCACTTGTTTGTCTGACTGGATTGACTCCACCGTCCATCCGGTATCGTTCTCCGGACCGGTTGGATGAAGTACGCGAAGCGCGCCTGACTGGATTGTGGGCCGTGCCACCATCCGGGTTGCACCCCCCGGGCTGTTTCGATGAAGGAAGCGAAGCGCGTCTGACTGGATTCGAACCAGTGACCGTCCGCTTAGAAGGCGGGTGCTCTATCCAGCTGAGCTACAGACGCTTTTGGTATAAAGCGGGGGAGAGGGATGATAGGGGGCAGAGAAATTGTCAAGAATGCATGTGGAGAAAGCGGGTCGAAACCCGCCTTCTTTGGTAGGTTGGAACCTACTCTCCTTCAGTGATAAGGACGATGTCCTTGAACTGGACTTTCATCGGTGGTCCTTGGTGCATCTGGAAGGCAATCACGCCGCTTTTTGGAGCCTCTGCGGTTTCATCCGTGACGTCGATTGTGAGCTTACCGTTGATGTAGTGCTGCACGTGGTTGCCTTTGGCTATGATCTTGTAATCGTTCCAGTCGTCCTTGTTGATCACGGCTTGGATTTCAGCCGAATCTCCAGTCTTGCCGGTGACTTCGAGTTTTGGCTTGTCGGGGTTGTCACCTTGTTTGATGACGATTTTTTCTCCACGTTTGGCGAGTATCCCGCGGCCTTTTTCTTCGTAGAGTATTCCGCTCCATTTGTCTGCGTATTCAAAGTCTGCTTGATATCCACCGACGATAAATTTTTCGGCATCGATGATACGGCTGCGGTATTGGATGCCGCTGTTGGTGTATTTTTTGTCATCACCCGGCGTCGTTTTGTATTTCAGTGTGAGGGTGAAGTCTGAAGGTTCGCCTCCTTTCCAGATGATGAAAGTGTTGTGGGGGACGAGGTTCTCGGCACTGGATGCTCCGGTAATTGCTCCATCTTGGACCGACCAGAATTTCGCGTCACCTTCCCAACCGGTGAGATCTTTGCCGTTGAATAGGGTTTTCTCTTCCGCGTTGGCGGCGATTGAAAGAAGAGCGAGGAGGAGGATGGATTTCATGTTTTTCATTTTAATAATTGATGTGCTTAGACGAAACGGACTGCGTGTTTCTTCGAAATTTTTAGTGTGTCGCCGGGAGCGGGTGAGATTGCTGAGGTGGGATCGGTTTGTTTTTCACCGTTGAGCTGGACAGAGCCGACGGTGATGAACTGTTTACGTAGTTCACCGTTGGATTTTTCCATACCAAATGCGATTTTAAAAGCGTATGAGGTGAGGATTAGGACGGTGAGCCCCGCGGGGAGTTCTGAAATGGGGAGTTCTGGAAGCTCAGCGGAGTTGAGATCTTTTTTAGAGAACCGGGTATCCCAGTCAGAGCGAGCTGAGATTCCTTCTTCGGACCCATGATAGCGGGAAGTGAGTTTCTCGGCCAAGGCCTTCTTGGCGTCCATGGGGTGTGCCGAGCTGTCCAGCTTTTCGCCAAGTAGTAGAGTGTAGTAACGTGCCATTAGTTCGTCTGATACCGACATGAGCTTTCCGAACATTTCGATAGCCGGATCGTTTACACCGATGTAGTTGCCGTATGACTTGGACATTTTTTTCACTCCATCGAGTCCTTCGAGGAGGGGCATTACCATGACGACCTGCTGAGGTTGGCCTTCGTCTTTCTGCATGTCGCGGCCGACGAGGATGTTGAAAAGCTGGTCGGTTCCGCCGAGTTCGACATCGGCTCTGATTTCCACGGAATCCCAACCCTGCATGACAGGGTATTGGAGCTCGTGGAGGCGGATTTCTTGTCCGGATTCAATTCGGTTGCGGAAATCCTCGCGCTGGAGCATTTGCTGGAGAGTAACCCGGGCGTTGAGATTGAGAATTTGCTCGTAGTTCATTTTCCTAAACCAATCACCGTTGTAGACGATCTCTGTCTTTTCTCGGTCGAGAATTTTGAAGGCCTGCTCGGTATAGGTTTCGGCATTGGCGAGAACCTCGTCGCGTGACAGCGGGGGACGCGTTGCAGAGCGGCCCGATGGATCTCCGATGGTAGCGGTAAAGTCACCGATGAGAAGAACCGCTTGATGGCCGAGAAGTTGGAACTGGCGAAGCTTCTCAAGCGCGACAGTATGTCCAAAATGAATATCTGGGGCGGTGGGGTCGACTCCGAGTTTTACGCGTAGCGGGCGCCCAAGTTTGAGTTTTTCGAGGAGCTCTTTTTCGGAGAGGACTTTGGCCGTGCCGGCGCTTAGGTGTGAAAGCTGTTGTTCTGGAGTCAAGGAAGGAGTCAGGGGTCTGGGGTGAGGAGGCAGGCTGAAATGTGGTATGCTTTCAGGATTGGGGAATTCTTGGGTCGAGTTAGGCGGGTGTCGCGTTATCACTCGTCGTCTTTGCTACCCCGAACTTTCTGGATGTCTTTGAGGTGAATGATGACCTTCTCAGCGAGATCGACTACGTCGTTGTTGTCGCCAGTGGCGACGAAGTTTTGAAGCATGGCGAAGTTCCAAGGTTCTGGTGAGACGTTCGCCAAGCCGCGGATTAGATCGAGCTGTTCTTTCAGGGTCTTTGCTTGTCCGGAGAGCATGGTCCAGATTTCTTGGGTGTTTCCATTGGACTGCCTAGCGTACAACAAGGCCGAGTCAAATGCACGAGCGCGGAGTTGCAGATTGGTTTCCTTGGAGATGTGGTCAAGGAGGACCGTGTATCCCTCCTGGTCGGCCCAATTTCCGAGGGCGACGATGGCAGCGATCTTGTCTTTAACATCCTCGCTTTGGAGATTGGTTTTTACCAGTTCGATGGCCTTTGCTCCGCCCGCGCGCGCTACGAGACGCAGGATGGAGTGTCTTATGGTGTCGTCAGAAGCGTTGCTGTATGCGTTTGCGAGGCTGTCGGCCAAGGAGGCCGGAGAAGTGGACTTTAAGATGATGTTTGCGAGGGTCCCCTCCGAGGCTCTGCGGATGGATTCGTTCTTGGTAGTTTTAAGAATTTCTAGGAAGGCTGCGAAATGTGCATCAGTGGCCATGTTGCGCGAGGCTTCGACAGCCGCGATGGCGGCTTTTGTTTCTTTTGTGGATACAGCGAAATCAAGCAATGTTCCAATGACTGCTGGGTTTTTTCGTCGTCCGAGAACATCACCTAACAATTTGACGCGGATCTCGTGGTTCATTTCTTGGGTCGTGGCGAACTCCGCGATCATGGAGTCGACATTGGTGTCGTCAGTCGCCTTCGCGAAAACGAGAGCGATATAAACATTCGCCCGGTCGTTGTTAGAAGCGACGCTAACCGAACTGTTTAGAAGGATTTGGAGTTTTCGCTTATTTACGGAGACGTCAGTTGCGCCATTTTGAGATGCCTGTTCGATCATCTCGTTGTAGAGTTTAGCCTCTGCGTTTTTGCCACTTTTCTGAAGAAAAAATATCCCTAGGAACACGGCTAGAATACCAAGAACCACGGCGATCATTACTTTGACGCTGTTGGATATAGCCCGCTTTTCTTTGGGAGGGGAGGGGGCTTTTTTTTCATCCGTCGCGAGATCCACGTTGCTAGCTTGGGGGTTAGCATCACCGGATGTGGCTGGCGCAGAGATGGGAGCTTGGGCAGTGGCTGCACCGGAGGTGGCTCTTTTCAAGGCGGGTGCGCTGGATTTTGCGGCTGGAGTCGCGCGGGCGAGGGTAGGGGGCGGTGGTCCGGTTTTTGCTTCGACAGGCGCGTTGTCTTTGGTGGGTTTTGTCTCTCGTGCGGACTCTTCGACCGGCTTTGGGTTTGGTTCCGATTCTTCGGCGGACAGAGGAGTTACTTCCTCCGATCTAGCGGACTGTAAGACTTGTGCGGTGGTGTGTATGCTGGGCTTTGAGCCTTCAGGTGGAAGCAGGGGTTTGGGAGCGGCTGCAGTTTTAACCCGCTGAGTTGGCGTCATTTCACTGACGATTTCGGGGACGGGTATAGATCCGGGAATAACGAGTTTCGGGCGCTTTGCTTTTTCGACAGCGGGCGCCGGAGTCCCGATACTCATTTCTGGATTCGGCTGTGCAATATCGTTTTCCACAAAGTATTGCAGGGATTGGCGTGCGGATTCGGGGCGATCAGTGGGTTGCCTGTTAAGATGCCACATAATCCAGTCGCAGAGCCAGAGGGGGATGCCCTTCCTAACTTCTTGGAGGGGAGTGACGTGGTGCTGGAGATGAGAGGCCATGACTTCGGCGGCGGTTTCGCCGTCGAATGGGTAGGTTCCGGTTAGCGAGTAGTAAAAGACGCAACCGATTGCGTAGAGGTCAGTTTTGAGATCAATGGGCACCCGTTCGAACTGTTCTGGTGCCATGAAGTAGATGGAGCCGAAGACTCCGTCGGACTGGTCGATGGTTTGTAGCGAGGGCTTCGCGGAAAGTTTCGCGAGACCGAAGTCGACAATCTTGACCTGGAATTTTCCGGAAGGAAGCCAGGTCAGCATGATATTGCTGGGCTTGAGGTCGCGGTGGACGAGGTGCAGTTCCTGCGCGGCGATCAGGGCCTCCAGGGTTTGCATCGCGAGTTGCCGGAAGTCCTGCCAGGTGAAGGAACCTTGGGAAATAATTCCTTCAAGCGTGTCTCCGGTGAGGAGTTCCATGACGACGAAAGGACCGTCCTCGTCTGTGCCGACATCGTAGATGGTGACGATGTTCGGGTGTTGGAGGGAGGCGAGCGCGCCGGCTTCTTTGATCAGCTGACGAGTCCCTTCTTCTGGAATATACGAGTCTTGGGAACTCGCTAAAATACGCTTGATCGCGACCTCACGATTCATCCTGATGTCGTGTGCCCTGTAAACCGCGCCCAGGCCGCCCTGTCCGATTTTATTCTTAATTTCGTAGCGCTCTTCCATGCGTGACCGATCTTGTTTTGTGTTGCGTCCTTGTAAGCGGGGTATCAAATTTTCACATCGACCATTGCCCGCTTGCGTTTGGATTCGATCCAACGCTCGTATTGTGCGGAGGTTTTATTTTTGCGAACCCGCTCTTCGATCATGTCTCGGACTTCGCCGAGTGCAGGTGCTGGGCCAAGGTCTTTGCTGATAATTTTGACGATGGTGAATCCGCGAGGGTCAAGGAGCGGACCGATGACCTTGCCTGCTTCGGTTTCGAAAATGATAGCTGCGAATTCAGGGGCGAGGTCAGTTCTTGGAAGATTTTCTTGGAGTCCGCCCTCAGCTGCGAAGGCGTCACGCGAATGCTCTTCGGCGATTTTTTGGAAATCCGCACCTTCTTGGATTTCGTTTACGAGGCTCTCGGCGAGGGCGAGTTGGGTTTCGGGAACCGCGAGGGGCTTTCCCGAATCGAGCGACGGGATAAAGATTTTCCTAAAAGTAATTTTGTCTTTTAAGGTATCGCGGAGGTTAGATTTGATCTTGATGTATTCGTTTTGAATCTCGTTGGGGAGCGGCGGTGGGGCATCGGCAAACTGCTGGCTGCGCATTGCTTGGACGACCATTTTCTCGCGGGTCATCTCGCGGTAGCCCTCCATGGTGAGTCGTGATTTTTTGAGCTCCTCGCGGAATTTGCTTTCGCTTCCGTTGTAGAGTTCCCTGATCTGGCGGTCAACTTCTTGGTCGATGATGTTGTTGTTGATTCTCGCTCCGAGTTTATCGAACTCGTCGAGGATGATTTGGCGGTCGACGAGTTCCTGAATTACTTTCTTCTGAGCTTCTTTGAATTGGCGCTCGAATTCCGGGCCACGGCGCGGAAACTGGGTTGCGAGCTGCGCGTAGATCGGTGCGAGCATGAACGAAACTTCATTTTTGGTGATGATGCGGCCGTTGACCTTCGCGGCGATGCCATTGACTTCCACTGCCTGCGACATTGCGACAGTGCTAGTCAGGATTGAGATGGCAAGGATTGAGAGGAATCGGGTCATTTTGGTAAGCGGGAATTTTGCGCTATTGGGTTAAACGCTAAGGCGAGTTTTCAGTGGCTGAGAAAAGATTGCAAGCGGCGAAACGTCGGAGTGCAAAGTCTTACAAGGTAAAGACCTGAGATATGTGGCGTTGTACGGAGGTTCCGGGGGGGGCATTCTTGCAAATTTTCGGTGAATAACCCTATCGCGCTGACGTCTGATAAAGAGTATGCATTACCTCTTTGTAATTCTCATGCTTGTTACTGCGCTTCGCGCTGAAACCTTGGCCGGAGCTTGGGAAAGCTTCCTTAGTCAGGACAATTCCGACGCTTGGTTCTTGTATTCCTATGATGACGGGTTCGTTGAGCCGCCATTTTGGTTTGGTCCAGAAATCGACGATAATCCCTACGCTTACTCTTCTTTTCTCGGCGGTGAGGGCGTTTATTTTTTCGCCGACGAGTCCACGGGCGGGGGGGCATTCGTCGGAGACTATGCCGCTCAGAAAATTTCGGGAGTCGATGTCAGTGTCTCCATTGATCCATTGGAAATCGACTTTATCGATCTAGTCGTCTATGCCGACGGGCCGGACGGCTTAGACTACTACTATTCGCTGATTTATTCGCCCGAAGATCTCGGTGAGCTTCCAGATTGGTATAACCTGAATTTTGCGTTTGATGACAACTGGTTTTCGCTTCAAGGCGGGGAAGTCAGCTCTTTTCCGCCAGATCAGAACTTTTTAGCATCCATTCAAGAAGTCGGTCTTCGGGTATTTCCTGTCAGCGGAGTCAGCGGGTCGAGCTTCGTCGGCATGGATGATTTTATTCTGGTTCCCACGGTCGAGGCGCCGGAACTCTCGACCTCGTTATCGGGCGGCAATTTTGTTTTAGAATTCAATCCTAACCCTGGCGTCGATGCAACGATCGAAAAGCTCAATTCCGCTTTCGAATGGCAAACTGTCGTGGGCCAATCCGATCTCACTGGGCCCCAGACCTTCACCACATCAGCCAGACCTGGCACAGCTCTGTTCCGGGTCGCCGCCGAAGAAAAGCTGACGGTAGTTACAAGCCCATAAGCAAATTTCACCGGATTTTCAGAATTTTTTAACCGTGGGTTTTGGGAATGATCGAAAATCCCGATATGTTGGGAGAAAGGATATTTAGGGGACGACCGAAGATCGCCGCTAGGCGTCCAATTTCAGCGCCGCTTTTTGTGCCGCGGATTTGCCCTCTGCTTTGGGGTTTTCGGAGGAGCCTGTGAGGCGCATGCCGACGGGTTTTGAGACTCCGAATTCTTCCATGGTGACTCCGTACATCACGTCTGCGCGGGCCATGGTGCGTTTGGAGTGGGTGACGATAATGAATTGGGAGCGGTCAATGAAGCGGTCGAGGACTTTTACGAAACGGTTGATGTTGGATTCGTCGAGTGGGGCATCGAGCTCGTCGAGCACGCAGAAAGGGGAGGGCTTGATCATGTAGATCGAGAATAGCAGGGCGACGGCGGTCATGGAGCGTTCGCCGCCGGAGAGCAGGGTGATGGACTGGAGTTTTTTGCCGGGTGGTTTGGCAATGACTTCGATTCCGGATTCCAACGGATCGTTCTCGTCGATGAGGGTAAGATCGGCCTCGCCTTTTTCACCGAAGAGCTCTTTGAACATGTCGCGGAAGTTGATGCGGACTTGGGCGAAAGTTTCGGAGAAGCGGCGTTGGGTTTCTTCGTTGATGCGCTCGATGACGGAAAGAAGTTCGGCTTTCGAGGAGACGAGGTCGTCGTGTTGGTTGCGTAGGAAGTTGTGGCGTTCTTCGAGTTCGTCGTATTCCTCGATAGCATCGACGTTGACCGGTCCCATGGATTCGATTTTGCGTTTTAGATCTTGGACGAGGGATTCCACGTGTGACCAGTTCGGCTCTCCGGGGGTGTCTTGGATTTCTTCGGTGGTGGGCTCGCGTTCTGGAGAAAGCGGCTCCTCCTCATCTTCGGAGGCATTGCGCGCGTTGCGGGAAGTGAGGGTTGTGAGAAGCAGGTGTGCGTCAGGCTCAAAGGTCGCAAGAACGATCTGGTGCCGGTCTTCGGTGGCGGACAGCAGGTTTTCCAGGCGGAGGTCGAGTTTGGTTGCAGCGATTTCTTCGCGGCCTTTTTGTTCGTAGAGTTGGGAATGTTGTTTGCGCAGTTTTGAGAGGACGGCTTCTGCTTCCTCGATGGATTTGATGAGTTCGTTGCGGCCGGCTGCGCGTGAGGATAGTTCCTGCTGGAGGTCTTCTGCTTCGATTTGGTGGTCCTCGACCTGAGAGGCGAGGGAAGCGTTCTCATCAAGGGAGCCTTGGATACGCTGCTGGAAGTTTTCGATTTCGGTCTCGCGGCGGATGGCGACTTCGCGGAGTTCGGAGAGGCGGGCTTCCATCGGGCGCTGCTGCTCTTCGGCGGCCTGCTTGGCGCGTTTCTCGACGGCTAGGTCGGTGCGGATTTCATTCAGGGAAGCGAAAAGCTCCTGTTCTGAGGAGATCGCGGAATCGCACTGGGACTGAAGCGAACGGTTTTGGTCCTCGATGGCTTCGAGGCGTTCGCGGGTTGAGGCGAGTTCTGATTCGAGGGATTGGCGGGAATCGGACGCTACGGTTTCGCGTTTCTCTAGTTCGGAGCGTTCCCAACGCACATTTTCAATGCGGGTGTTAAAATTTTCGACTTCGCGGGAAGCGAGGGAGAGTTGGCCTTGGAGGGTCGAGAGCTCGACTTTCTGGCGTTGGAGACGTTCGCGTGAAACTTCGACGGCTTCGCGGTGGCTTTCGAGTTGAGCTTCGAGGGTGGCGACGCGGCTGCGGGCTACGTCGTCGGCTTGTCTGAGGGTTTCTACTTCCTTTTCAAGGGAGCGAACTTCGTTCTGGCGCTCGAGCAGTGAGGTCGATTCGCCGGAAGAAACGCCGCCTTGGATCGTGCCTTCGGGGGAGAGCATTTCGCCGGCGAGTGTGACGAAGGTGAGGGTCGAGTAGTCGGTGCGGAGTTTGAGGGCGGTTGAGAGGTCGGGGACGATGAGAGTTTTCTCAAGTAACTGCTCGACGATAGCCGCGACCTGGGGTTCCGACTTCACCTTGTCGAGTGCCCACGCGGTGGCACCGGATGGAAGGGTTTCGATTTGGGTTCCGGATTGTTTAGGGATGAGGTTTTTCGGAAGGATCGTGGCTTGGCCGAGTTTCTTTTCGGTAAGGCGCTGGATCAGAGTTTCGGCGACGGTGGAATTGGAAACGAGGACGGTTTGAAGTTTCGCGCCGAGAGCGGCTTCGATGGCGCGGGCGGCGGAGTCATCGGCTTGGATAAAGGTGGCGAGCACGCCGTCGATGGAGGGCTTGAATTCGTCCGGGCTGTCGAGGCCTTTGAGCAGATTCTGGGTGCCTTTGGCGAAGCCCTCTCCGGAAGCGACGAGTTGTTTTACCGCATCGAGACGGGCGGAGCGCTGGGCAAGGATCTTGTTAGATTCGGTAGCGGCTTTACGGGATGAGTCGAGATCGCCGCGGGTGTGTTGGAAGGCACGCTCGGCGTTCTGGAAAGCCTCCTCGAGTTCGGTGAGTTTCTCGCCAGTTTCGGAAACGAGGGCTGCAATCTGAGTTTGCTGGGCGACGTGTTCCTCGACTCCGAGGTTGAGGCGTTGTTCCTCTTCGGCGAGTTGGCGGGCACGGTCGCGGTTGCCTTCGAGTTGGGAGAGGGAGGATTCGATTTTCGCCTGCATCGAGGCGATGAGGGTCTGGGTCTTGTTGGCCTCTGTGCGGGATTCGCGGAGAGAACTTTCGAGATTCGCACGTTTTTCGCGGGCGCTTAAAGTTTGCTCCTCTTGTTTCTGGAGCTCCATTTCTTGCTCGGAGATGCGACGGTTGAGCTGGTCGAGGGCTTCGTTGGCGGCGGTGAAATCGAATTCCTGCTGGGCGAGTTTTTCGCGGGTTGAGGTGATATCCGAGTGATTCTGGGAAATGCGGCCTTCGAGTTCGGCTTTGCGTTCATTGTTGAAAGCGATACGGGCTTGCGCCGAGGCGAGAGAGTTTTGGTGTCCGTTGAGCTGTTGGCGGAGCTCGGCGAGTTCGGATTCGAACTGGCGGGCGGCGGTGCGTGCTTCGGAGACGGCTTCCTCTTTTTCCGGAAGTTGGCGCTCGAGGTGGGAATCCTGGGCGTCGAGGGAGCGGATTGAGGTCGTGAGTTCGGCGCGCTCACCAGTGATTTCGACGTAGCGCTTGTGAGCAAGGTGGGTGTCTAGGACGCGGTAGTCGGTGGAAAGGCTTTGGAAACGGCGGGCCTTAGCGACCTGGCGTTTGAGAGAGTTCATGCGGCGCTCTTGCTCGGCGAGCACGTCGGAGACTCGAAGCAGGTTGGCTTCTGTGTATTCGAGCTTCCGGAGAGCGTCCTTTTTCTCGCGTTTGAATTTGGTGATTCCGGCGGCTTCCTCGAAAACTGCGCGGCGTTCCTCGGGCTTGGACGAAAGGATCTGGTCAATCTGGCCTTGCGCCATGATGGAATAGGCGGTTCGGCCGATTCCGGTATCCATGAGTAGGTCGACGATGTCTTTCAGGCGGCATAGGGTTCCGTTGAGCCGGTATTCTGAGCGGCCGTCGCGGAAGACGCGGCGGGTGAGGGCGACTTCGTTGAAATCGACTTTGAGGGACTCTTCGCAATCGGCCATGGTCAGCGTGACTTCGGCCATGCCGAGTGGCTTGCGTTTTTCGGTGCCGTTGAAAATGACGTCGGCCATCTCTCCGCCACGGAGGGCTTTGGCGGAGGTTTCACCAAGCACCCAGCGAATGGCATCGACCACGTTGGATTTTCCGCAGCCGTTAGGACCGACGATACCGGTGACACCTTCGGCGAATTCGAACACGGTTTTGTCGGCGAAGGACTTGAAGCCTTGGATTTCGAGAGTTTTGAGATACATGTTTTTGAGAAACCAGAGATTAGAAGCCAGAGTCCAGAGGGGACTTTGATTGCGCAGACTGTATGGGGAGTTCCTTTTTGAAGCAAGTTGAGAATGCTGCGGAATACCACATGCGGTATGAAAATCCATGTGAATAACCTAGATGTGGTGTTTTCGGGTATTTTAGATTACCTAACTAAAATGCTTGGAGATCACGCTCGAAGAATGAAAAAGTGCGAAATCTTGAGAATCAGAAATGGAAATTACGCTTGCGGACTTGTCCGATGATCGCTACTTCAGAGAGCTAATGTTTAAAGGAAATACGCGAGCCCTAGCGTGTTTTAAATGGGTGGGATTCTTTTGCGTGATGTTTTTCATGAGTGGAGGAGTTCTTGCGCAGGCACCTGCTGGGCCCGAGTTCGACCCTATGGATGTCTACTATCAGGGCTGGGTTGATCAGCGGGCGGCGGAGCAACTTGAAAAAGAACAGGATTTTGTAGGGGCACTGAGGAAGTATGAGCAGGCGGCGAAGTTGTTCGAGTCTGTGGGGAAGTATTATCCTGAATGGAAAACTGCGATGGTTCAGAACCGGACCGAAATCACAGCAAAGGCGCTCGGAGAGGTGAGAGAAAAGGCAGGAGCGCAGATCCAGAAAGACATGGGAGTGATTGCGGAACTTGAGGGTGGCGAAAAAGTGACTGGCGAATTTGTTGCTCCGGAGCGTGATATTCTTACTCGCAAGCAGGGAATTCTTGAAGTTGATCCTCTGCCTGCCCGCAGGCTGAAGGAGGCGGAGGCTGAAGTGGCGCGTTTACGGATATCGATCGCGGAAGCCGAAACCCGGGGCGCGGAAGCAACGAACAGAGCGAGGAAAGAAGAAGCGCTGCATCAGGAGGCTGTGCAAAGGGCGCGTGAAGCTGAGGGGGAACGGGCGGCTGCGACCCGCAAGGCGGCGGCGGAGGTGGCGTTGCGGCAAGCAGCGCAGAACAAGGCTTCGACCGGAGAAGTGAGCCGCCAGGAAGCGATGCGCAAGGTTCAGGAGGCGGAGAAGACACGGGAGGAAGCGCTTCGCGATGCACGGACTGCGGAAGCGAGTCGTGACGCGAGGAGCAATGAATCGATGCGTAATGCGTCAAGGGTCGAGGATTTACGCAAGAACAACGATGCTTTGGCAAGGAAGCTGAAAGCAGCTGAAGAGAATGTCCGGTCGATGAGGTCGAGGATGGCGGCAGCTCCGATGAGGAGCGAAATGGAATCCCTGAATGATAGAATCAAGGGCCTTGAGCAAGAGAGGAATGTGATGGATATGGCACTGAAGACGAGTCGGGGAGACCATACGGAGGCGCTTTCCAAGATCGAGATTCTCAATGTCGACATGGAGATCTTGCAGAAGCAGGCGAGAGAGTTGCGGCAAAAAGAAGCGAATCTTGAGCGAGATCTAGCTACTGAGCGCAAGGTGGCGAACGAGGTGGTCGTGGGTCAGCGGCGGCAGATGGAACAGCTTGAAAAAGCGCTGGGGGAAAAGTCAGAGCAACTCAAAGCGGCCAACGAACAGATCGCGGGTCTGAAACAGGAGTTGGATGAGAGCTGGGCAGTGTCTGCCGAGCTTCGACAAGAGCGAGACGGCTTACTTCTGGAGCGCGAACAGATGATGGCGCTTTTGAAATTGAACGAAGCCGGCCAGATCGAGGAGTTGATCGAGCAGAACATGGGTCTGGCGAAGCAGTTGCGGGAGGCGAATGAGAAGGTCGAACGAATGAACGTCGATAACAATGCGGCTAAGGACGATATCGTCGCGGCGCAGCGGGATCTGGCGATGGCAAAATCGCAGATCAACCGTTTGCATCAGGAGAAGCGGGAGCAGGATAAAAGGATCCAGGACCTGACCGAGAAGCTTAAGAACGAAGAAAAGGCGTTGGCCAGCGGTGAAGCACAGGCGGATCCCGCCGAAGCGGAAATGCTGAGGGAGGTGATACGGCGTCAGCTACGTGTGCAGGAAAGAAGAAGGCAAGCGAAAGAGTTGTTAGTCGAGGCTGCGCGGGATCTTGGCAAAGAGGACGAGCGGCTTTATGAGGCGATTGAGCTCTTCGATGGAGCCGAGATCCAACTCACACCAGAAGAGCAGAAACTCGTTGCGGACCAGAAGGTCGACGGTGAGTTCGTCTCTCCCTTCGCGAGGGATCGCGCTACCGTTGGGCGCAACACTGCAGAGCTGAATCGCGAGCTGGACAGTTACAATCGTGCGGCGACCAAGGCTTATTTGGCTGGACGGCTTCTGCCGGCAAGAGAGCTTTATGAAATGATGCTCGATCAGCATCCGGGTCATGTTTCGGCGCTCTGTAAACTCGGTGTCGTGCATCTAAAGCTGTTGGAGCCGATGGAGGCCGCTAGGAGTTTTCAGAAAGCAATTGAGCTCGACGGTGACAATGGTTATGCAAATCGGATGCTTGCCTTCTGCTATTTGACGATGGAAGATCTTCCATCTGCTGAAATGTATTTGAAGAGAGCTGTAGATCTGGCGCCGGGTGACGCGAAGAGTTACCGGCTGCTTGGAACGGTTTCGTATCGTTTGGGGGAGAAGGAGGATGCGGAGGCACAATTTAAGAGCGCGATTTCCGCGGATCCGATGCCGAGCGAGCCATATTTCAACCTCGCGTTGATGTTTGCGAAGGATGGGCGCCTGGACGATGCGAGAAAGTATTACAGCGATGCATTGGCGCGGGGTGCCGTGCCCGACCGTTTGCTTGAAACCAAATTGACCGAGAACTGATGATTGCGGTAAAACAAATTCCAAGTGTTGTTGTTATTGCCGCGTCCGCGTTTGCGTTCAGCAGTTGCGCGAACGAGGATCTCGATCCGTCCAAGCCTGCAGCGGTGGTGGAGCGCAAGTCACTGATGGAGCGTCTTTCCGAAAGCGGTGGCTACAAGCAAGATGAGGAAGGCAATTGGCTTCCGAAGTCCGATAAAAGAAGTTCTTACGACAGCCAGCGAGACTCGCCGTATTTCAAAGGAAAAATTGAAAAAGAGAACTACAAGACTGGGGACTACGCGAAGAAATCCTGGTGGGGTAAGAAGAATTACGAGGCCGGAGAGTATTCGGGTAATACAGATGGATCACGGTTTCAGACGAAGGCTCGTCAGAACGGGCAGCTTGCCCGGGCGAACGGTGACCGGGCCCGGATGGAAGGGCCTTTCGAAACCAATACACTGAACCGGGAAGGAGCAAGAGAATCGGGCTACGGCGGGATTGACCGTCCTGGTAACGCATACTCCGAGGCCCAGCGGAAGACCTATAAGGCGCCATCAGTCATTGATTGGAGGGCGCAGAGACAGATGAGCGTCGAGCAATCGAAAGGAATCTTGGGAAGGTAGAGGGGGGGGCAGGTGTCAGGAGGCAGGTGTCGGATGTCAGGAGTCAGGAGTCAGGTGTCAGGATCCTGGGACTGGGATCAGTTTGGAGAACTGGTAGGAATTTTTCGCGATGAATTCGTCGAATTCGTCGAATTCGTCGGTGTCGGTGTCGGAGAAACTGCGGTTCCGCATTTGTTTAAGACCGAAGTCGGATAGCACGGTCAGGGAGATTTCGACTGCGGTGACGCGGCCGGATTTTAACTGATCATCGCCAATGTCAGAATTCGCTGGTTTGTAGTCAGTCACGATTCCGCTTCCTGTAATCGAGAACAAGGAGGTCTGGTCTCCACTCTGTTGACCCACCGGGACTGCAACGCTGACTGTTTCGCTTGTTGCTGGAGTGGCGCTTGTGTCTGTGATCGTCACATCAACGTGGAAGGTGACGGTGAACTGGTAGATATTTTCACAGATAAAGTTGACTTCATCATCCACAGCACTGCCGCTGATGGCGGTGGAGAAAGCTGCTTGAAGATCCGTTTTTCCGAGAGTTCCCGCCAAGGCCGCATTGCCGAAGGTCGTGTCCGGATTCACAATCTTCCGGTAGAGTACGAACGTCTTAAAGTCGTCGTCCTCATCGCCGTCAATAGGATCTTTGTATCTCAGTTGATAGGCAATCGTCGAGACATCGCCACCTAGATCGACGCCATCGACTCCGACCTGCCCGTCGTAGCGGTCTGTGGCGGCGGAAAAGAAGACGAGGTCGACGGAGTTGGGACTAGAATTTCCGTTCGGGCCTTCAGACGAAGGGTCCGAATCGGCGCTAAGCCACTCAAAATTGTTGCCCTTGCGGACGACCAATGATTCGAAATCGCGGGCCATTGAGTCAATCATCGCCTCGCCTTGGCGGGAGGCGCGGACTTCAGAACGGCTGCGGTTCCAAGTGTCGAGGGAAAGCGCTGTGACGCTGACTAGAATCGTCACGATGATGGTGGTGATCGCCATAGCGACGAGCAGTTCGATCAGGGTGAAACCCCGGGAAGTATTCTTCTGATGGATTTTCATATGGGATTTAGGAGGAGCTCAGCGGCGGATGGCGAGGTTACGGGTGAAGACAGGCTTTTTCGCGGAGTCAAATCGCGCCGCAAACTTAGTAGGGTCGGTGAGGTATTTAGAGGATTTTGACGGGACGCTATAGAACTCGGCGGAGAATGCGATTACTGCATCTTGAAAAGCATCGGCGGTGGCTGCTGGTGCGGCAGTTTTAGGGTCGACAATTTCTCCGGGCGTCCCGAGCACCATTTCGTTTCCGGTATAAACAAGTTGAGTGGGTTTGACATAGAATATCGCTCCGTCGATGGCTTTTAAGTCGTTTGTGAGTTCGGGGTCGTCGGCGCGTCTGGCGATTGACTGGATGGTGTAGTCAGAACCCGGTTGACCGGTGACGTCGTCCATCGGGCTTGGTGTGCCGTCCGGTCTGAGGGATGTTGATTCACCGCGATATTGATAGACGAAGATCGCGGTGGCGGCGGTATCTCCATTTTGTATCCAGGCGAAAGCTTTCTCAAAGCCGGTGTTGATATTTAACGGGGGTTGATCCTCTCGCAAAGTGACAAGTTCTCGTTCCAAGGTGGAAGTTAGACGGTTTGCCTGTTGGGAGCTGATTGAGCGGCGGATTCCCTGGGCGGCTGGGGTGAATACAGCGAGGAAACCGGTAAGGAG
>Ga0209390_10001751_pt1 | contig 40501 bp, 36 predicted proteins | sample BON01_FD_187212 | JGI IMG/M metagenome (GOLD analysis project Ga0209390, IMG submission 187212) | Freshwater microbial communities from Lake Bonney liftoff mats and glacier meltwater in Antarctica - BON-01 (SPAdes) (version 2) | ecosystem: Environmental > Aquatic > Freshwater > Ice > Glacier...
ACCTTTGATAGATTACATTAATAAATCGCAAATTTCAATTTGGTGAACCGCCGTATACGAGACCCGTACGTACGGTGGTGTGAGAGGCGCAGTGGCGATTTTTAAATCGTCACCCGTCTACTCGATTGTGCATAGTGCTTTTCACGTTCAGCTTGGTTTTCCGATGTTTGTTATTTAGTTCGAATTGAGCGTTGGCAAGACATACTCTTTTGCAATTTTTGGTGTAGCGTTGGCTGATGCGAATTGACTCGTCCTAAATTATTTCATAAATGGTTTATTGGTCTCAAATGAAGTTAAAACTATGTACTTTAGTGCATCTCGCTTTAGCTTCTAAAAATATTTATTCAGTCCTCTTGGACGAAAATTGAATTTGAAGTTGGTTTTTCCTATTCGATTTTCATTCGAGTAATCACGGACTGCTGACTTTAGTCAGATTTTAAAACTATGGACTTCGAGTCCATAGTGGTTTATTTAAGTTAGATTATTATAAAAGAGATAATAATAAAAAAGGCTGTTGTTATACTCTCAACAGCCCTTTTTTAAATTTTATTATTTAATTAAAACTACTGTTTTCTAATAACCAATTGATATACACAAGGAATCACCACCAAATTCAATATCGTAGCTGATAATAAGCCTCCCAAAATAACTACAGCCATTGGACTTTGAATTTCACTTCCTGGTTCTCCTCCTTTCAATGCCAATGGTATTAATGCCAAACCTGTTGTAAAGGCTGTCATTAGGATTGGATTTAACCTGTCTAATGCACCTGTTTTGATTAACTGAAACCCTTTGACTCCTTCTTTTCTCAAGTCTTCATATCTGGAAACCAATAGGATTCCGTTACGAGTGGCTATTCCAAACAAGCTGATAAAACCGATAGTTGCTGCAATGCTTATGATTCCTGATGTAAAATACACTATCAAGATTCCTCCAATCAAAGCCAAAGGCAGATTTATCAATACGACAAAAGCTAATTTCACATCTTTAAATTCGTAATAAAGCAACAGAAATATAATGGCTATTGCAATTATAGCTGTTGTCAAAAGCAATTGTGAGGCTTTCGATTCACTTTCAAACTGGCCACCATATTGCACACGATAGCCTTCAGGCATATTCACATTGTTTGCCACAACTTCCTTTATTTCGTTTACTGCACCTCGTAAATCCCTTCCTTGAACATTGGCAGCTACTACAATTTTACGTTGTACATCTTCTCGATTAATCGTATTTGGACTGCTCACAGAAGCTACCGTTGCCAATTCGCCTAAAGTGGTTTGTGCGCCATTTGGTAAACTGATTAAGGTATTGCCAATGTTTTCAATAGTATCTCGAAATGGTTTTTCATAGCGTACTACTACATCAAAATACTTCTGTCCTTCATAAATTTCGCCTGCTTCTTCGCCTGCAAAAGCAATATCTACTTGCTCCATTAGATTCCCAACCGTCATTCCATACGCTGATAAAATTTGGCGTTTGGGTTTGATACGTATTTGAGGCACTTCAATTTGTTGGTCAACTGCAACATCTGCCAAACCATCAATGTCTTTGATGTTCTGTTCTACGCTTTTACCAACTTCAAACAGTTGCTGTAAATCTGAACCAAATATTTTGATCGCAATATTGGCTCGTGTGCCTGAAAGCATATGGTCAATTCGGTGAGCAATAGGTTGTCCTAAAGTAATATTGACACCTGGTGCAATACTCAATTTGTTTCGGACTTCTTCAAAAAATTCTTCTTTGGTTTTATCTTTTAAAATAAAAGGTACATCAATTTCCGAAGCATTTACACCTTGAGCGTGTTCGTCCAATTCAGCACGACCTTGTCTTCTGGTAACGACTTCTATTTCGGGTAAATCCAATAATATGGTCTCTATTAATTTTCCTGTTTTGTTGCTTTCTTCTAAAGACATTGCTGGTGGACCAACAACACTTATTACCAATGAGCCTTCATTAAATTCTGGTAGAAAACTTCTTCCTAATTGGGTTAAGACTAAAAGACTTATGATAAAGGCAATAACAGTTATTCCGATAATGGTTTTCGGTATTTTAGTGGCATGTTCCAAGAGGTTTCCATAATGTTTTTGTAACCAACGTTCCACACGTGTACCTTTTGCTTGTTTATTCAATAACTTTTCGTTGTTTAATAAATAAGAACACAAAATAGGTGTTACTGTTACCGCAACAATCAACGATGTTAAAACAGATGTAACGAATGCAATACCTAACGGTTGCAATAATCGTCCTTCCATTCCGCTTAAAAAGAAAAGTGGGATAAAAGAAACAATAATAATCAAGGTTGCAATGATGATAGAGCTTCGTATTTCTACCGAAGCATCACGAACAACCGTAAGTGTTGACTCGCGTTCTTCTTTTGGTTTTCTGATGTTTTCGCGCAAGCGTTTATACACGTTTTCCACATCAATAATGGCATCATCCACCAAAGCACCAATGGCAATTGCCATACCGCCCAGACTCATCGTATTTATCGTATAACCCAACCATTTTAAAATAATGATGGACACTAATAATGAAATAGGAATTGCTAATAAAGATATTAAGGTTGTTCTCCAATTCATCAAAAAGATGAAAAGAATTATCATTACAAAGAATGCACCTTCCAACAAAGTTTGATTCAAATTGCTAATAGACGCTTCAATAAAATCTGACTGTCTAAAGATTTGACTTTTGATGTTTACACCTTTAGGCAAGGTTTTTTCTAAATCGGCAATAGCTTCATCTAAACGGTCTGTCAATTCTAGTGTGTTAACATCGGGTTGTTTTGAAATAGTTAAAATTACTGCTGGTTTTGCATTTAAAGAACCATCGCCAATTTTATCGGCAGCACCAATTTGTACTGTTGCCACATCTTTTATTTTGATGGTTTGCCCGTTGACTTGTTTAAGTACTGCTTCTTGCAAATCTTCTAAAGCATAAGCTCTACCACTTCCTTTGATGATGTATTGATTGCCATATTGATTGATTATCCCACCAGGTGCATTCACGTTTGCTTCCTTAACGTGTTCTACCAATTCGGTAAGACTCACATTATAATGCTTCATCTTTTCAGGATTGGCAAATACTTGGTATTGTTTGTAATCGCCTCCAATTACTACCACATTTGCAATACCTCCAATCGCTTTTATACGTGGTCTGATTGTCCAATCTGACAACGTTCTTAATTCCATTGGCGATAAACTATCAGACGTTACACCCAAAAGCATTATTTCGCCCATAATGGATGAAATAGGCGCCATAGTTGGTGCTCCAATTCCTTCGGGTAAATTTTCTCTTACCATCGGAATACGTTCACTTACAATTTGACGTGCTCGATAAATATCGGTTCCCCATTCAAATTCTATCCAAACAATGGAAATTCCAGCTGCAGATGACGAACGGATTCGTCTCACATTTGGCGAACCATTTAAGGCTGTTTCCAATTGATAGGTAACTAATTTTTCTACTTCTTCAGATTCCATTCCGTGAGCTTCGGTAAGAATAGTTACCGTTGGCGCTGTAAGGTCTGGGAATACATCTACGTTCATTGTTCGGGCATAATAAATACCCAACACGCTCAATGCAACTGCTCCCAAAAGAATGAGCAATCTATTTTGAAGTGAAATTGATAATATTTTGTTTAACATTTCTCTTCGTTTTTAATGTTCGTGACCGTGAGCGGGTGTTGAGCCTGACATTGAAGCCATTTTAACTTGGTAAGCTCCTTTTGTGACAACCACTTCGCCTACTTCCAAACCTTGTAGAATTTCTACATTCTCTCCATTTCGTTTTCCAATTTTCACAGGTCTTCTTTCAAAACCCTCGCCCGAAAGTTGCACGATAACGGAATAACTTCCATAGTCTTCTAATAAGGCATTAACAGGAATCATAGTATTTTGGGTTGCGTCTCCCATCGCTATTTGAACTGGCGTTAGGCTTCCCTCTGGCATATCGACTTCTGCATTTACTTGAGCAAAAACAGAAATCAATGGATTTTCTCGCTCAACATCTTTACCAATAGAAAGAATTGAACCTTCGGCATCAGATACGTTTTTCCATTCTCCGTCTTTGGTTTGAAACCATATTCCTTGTACATTCTCCATTGTTAGTCCATAATTAGGCGCTAACTGGGTTTTTAATACTTTGGATTGATGTGTTCCAATTGTGACCAGTGCAACACCTTGCGCTACATAATCGCCATTAGAAACTATAATAGACTTTATGAAACCATCAAAAGGCGCAAGAATTTGTTTGCTTCCACCCGAAACTCCAGATGTTAGGGATTGGTAATTGGATTTTGCTATTGAATAATTGCTTTCTACTTTTTCAAATTCTGCTTTAGGAATTATTTTAGAATTGTACAATTCCTTTTTGCGTTCGTATTCAGATTTTGCCTGTTCAAAATTTGAACGTGCATTGGCTATTTCAGTACTCAAATTATTGGAAGCCAAACCTTGACTGTTTAAACTCATCAATAACTGACCTTGTTTTACTGCTGTACCTTCCGTTAGATTATTGACTTTAAAATCAACCACACCATTAGATTTTGCTGCCAATGATTTTACCGAACCAGGCGAAGGCATCCAAACACCAGAGGTATTTACGACATCATAAATTTTACCTGAAACTACAGGCGTGGTTTGAAAGTCGATTTTCCAAGCCTGTTCTTTTAAAAACGAAATTCCAGCATCTTCACTTGCTGCTCCTAACGCATTAATAGCATCTTCTTTTGAGGCATAAACAATAATATCGTGAACAATTAGTGTATCGCTAAATGTGGGCGTTTTAATATCAAATATCAACTTGAAATTTCCTGCTTCTTTAGGTTGTAGTGATGGTGAAAAAATGCCAGGTGATGATGGTGATTCCGCAGTATTACGAATACCATTATCTCCTTTAATTAAACTTACCGTAACCTCTCCCTCACGAACAGGTTTATGTTTATCTAACACAGTAAAATGCGCAGCAAAACGACTGTTTTCTCCAACAATTAAGGCAGGAAACTCAACAAATAATTCTGTTTTATCTGTCCACAATGTTAGACTTTTTACAGGAATAGATGCTACTTCGGAAGCAGTACTATCCTCTTTTTGATTTCCGCAGGACATTAAAAGCATTGCGGATAATAAGATTATATATTTCATAATTTAATATTATTGAATTACACCTATGATGTTGTAATTCCCTTTAGTAGTTAAGGTTATAGTGATGTCTTTGGTACTTGTGTTTTTCCAATACCAACCGTGAGAACCATTATAAGGAATCGTTATTTTACCTTTTGCAGCATCTGAAGTACCATTAGCATAGCTTTCAAAATAGCCTTTTGGATAACTGTCTTTATCTTCTGGGTCTCCGTGAAAGTCATAACGTAGAAGAGCATCAGCATTCCACTCATATTCTAACTTTTCATATTGGTTTATCTTAAATTTATACTCTAAAGCTTTATTAGCTTTAACAACGATTGTTGCAGTATTGCTTTGGTCATTAGCTACACTATTTTCTACTTTATTTTCTGATGTTCCATTGACATTAAATTCTTCTTGATTACCAACTTCTTTTTTTTGATTTTCATCTACTACCTGTTTTTGTGTAGTTTCTGTTTTTGTATTGGCGTCTTTACAAGAGGTTACGGTTATCATTGAACCTATTGCGATTGCTACTACTATTTTTAAAATTTTCATTTTTTATGTTTTTAAATGTTATAATTGATGTTTTAATAATTGCGTTTGAAGCAGTTGTAGTTCCTTTTCCATTTGCAGCATTCTATCTTTTGCTGTACGGTAAAATTGAAGCTCCAAATAATAGTCCATAAACGAATACTCGCCCAATTGATACGCTTTAAACAGTAATTGCTCACTATCTAAAATGCCCATTGTGGTTTGATATTCATTGAATTTTTCGAGCATTAATTCGTATTGATTATAGGTTTCTTGAAATTGTGCGTAAAGCGAGGTAGTGATAACTTGGGTGTTGGATTGCTGGTATTCATAATTTGCTTCGGCAGCTTTTACCTTGTTTTTGCTGCTCCAAAGTGGTATTGAAATACCACCATAAAATCCTGAATAGTTACTTCCGCTGACTCCTTGATAGTTGTAGCCAAGTGCTAAATTGGGCAACACCTTGTTTTTCTCCAATTTTATTTTTTGAAGTGAAGCAGTTTCATTGGCTTTCAATTCCTGTAATCGAGGGTCTTTTGTCAATTTATCTTGCCAAAGATTTTCAATTGTTCCAATTTCAATAGGCAAAACAATTTGTGATGAAATACCATCAATAGGATTTCCACCGTTCAAAGTTTTGAGTTTGGATAGTTGAATCTGGATATCGCTTTCTATCTGTTGAACTACAAATTGCTCTTGAATCCAAGCAATTTTCGCCTTATTCAAATCTAAAATACCTACTTGTTCTTTGGCAAAAAGCTCTTGAATTTGGTCGAAAACCTGCTTGCTCTGGGTTCTTCTTTCGGTTTCAATCGTTTTTTGTTTTTGTAAAAAAACGACTTCTAAAAGAATGCTCTTTGCTTGCAATAAGACTTCTTGTCTTTTTGTCGAATAGGCTGACGCTAACTGTTGCGATTTAGATTCGTTCCACTTTTTACGAGAACTATATACCGTAGGAAATTCAAAAGATTGTGAAATTTCATATTCGGTATAATCTCCGGTTATATTATCGCCAAAAGGCATGTAATATCCAGATAGCTGTGGGTCGGGTAAATTGTTAGTACTCTTGTTTTCGAGTTGCTGACTTTCAATAAATGATTGATAGCCTTTTAGCTCTGTATTATTCTGTTCTATTTCGTTTAGCAGTTCCTCTACATTTTTAGTTTGTGAGAAACCAGTAACAAAGAACAGGCATCCGCAAATTGCGAACACGATGTATTTATTCATTGTTTGAAATTTTAGGTTTAATCATGCCTGCCGGCAGACAGGTCTGAATTTTTGAGATGGAATATTTACGTAGCCGTAAAGTATTTCTTAACGATTAACCTAAAGATGGTGGACCTCGTGAGTTGAGGGAAGAAAGATACCGATTGAAATAAACATTGGGTGGACGATACACCGAAACCTTTTCGGATTCATCATCATAGTTTATAGGAATGCTATAAAGATTGAGAAAAATAGATGTTTTTACATCCTTTTTAACATTGAGTTGTTTGAAACTACTGTTGCGAGTCACTACTATTTCATTAGCAACTACAGAATGTATATGTACTTCCAAAAATAAATCTAAAAGCCCTTTTTTAGAACTTTCTTTTTCTGGAATATCGTGGTTATGACTATGACTGTCACTATTTGAAACAGCTTTATGTGAGTGTTCAACTTCGTGTTGATGATGTAAATGAGGTAAAACCTGATGCAAAAGCATTAGGCTGAATATGCCTAAAAAGAAAAGTGCTTTTATGTGATTGTATTTTTGCATCTTTTGCAAATGTAATAATTTATAATTTGGTTTTTTTGTTTTGTTTTCTCAATGTTAGTTATTTCGGTATGCGTTTGCAAGAAACAGCTCTTTTATTTTTTTTTAAGTTAAGAATCAAACTAAATATCTATACTTACATTATTTTATTCCGAAGAAAGCTGATAATTAGTAACCAAAACAGAAGCAGAAATTTGTAAGGTTTTTTCTAAATCACGAATCATATCAACTGTCAACTTTTTTTTTCGGTTTAGAATTTCAGATACTCTGCTTTTGCCACCAATAATACCGACTAAATCTTTTTGACGCATATTTAATTCTTCCATTCGTATTTTTATAGCCTCGATAGGATCTGGTGCTTCAATAGGATACTGTTCGTTTTCGAAATTTTCTATGAGTAATGAAAGTATTTCGGCTTCATCACCTTCTTTCGTATCAACTTTTGCATCAAAAATCATTTCTAATCTTTGAAGTGCATTTCTATAATCGATATCAGTTTTTATTGGTTTTAATTTCATATTTTATCTTTATATTCATTTAATGCTAAATATTAAGATAAGAGAATAAGTTTCTTTTAAAAGCAATATGAATTAGGTCTTTTTGGGGAAAAAGAATCTTAATCCAATAATTGATTCACTTCAATTAGCAATTTTGGAAGATGAATGGTTACAATTCCCCAAACAATTGAATTGTCCACACTGTCATAAGAATGGATTACCCAATTTCGAGTATCAACTATTTTTCTAGCATTTTCAATTACTATTTCTTTTTCAATTTTCAAAATATTGTTTGTTGCTTCTCCAATAATTTCAATTTCTCTTTCAACTGCTCTTCTAATAATTTTATTTTCTTCGTATTTCAAAAAATTTCTTTCTTCTCCCAAATATTCATTTATAGAATCAATGGAAGTTTTAATATCATAAAGATACTTTTTAACTTCCCGCTTCATAAATTAATTTTTTAGATTCGTCAATACTTTCAATAAAGTAAGGGTTTTTTAAAGATTTTTCTGTAATTAAATCAACTTTTCTATTAAAGAGTTCTTTTAACTTATAATGAAAAGAGAAATAATTATCTGTGTATTGTTCTATGGAAATATTATCTTCAAATGCAATTAAAAAATCTACATCACTTTCACTATTAAATTTATTTGAAACAATAGAACCAAAAGCATGAAGTCTTTTAATTTTAAATAAACTACATAGCTTTTTAAGTTCTTCTATATTTTTTGAAAGGATACTTTGCATAATCAAACAGTTTTTAACAAATATAACTTTTTAGAAATAATTATTTCCGCTTCTCCAAAACAAACAAATCTTTACGTCTATCTCTCAAGTTTTTTACACTTCCAAACTGATTCAATTCGCGCAGTAAATCCAAGTCAACATCGGCAATTAAAATCATTTCTGTGTTAGGTGTTGCTTCTGCTTTAATTCCGTTTGAAGGAAAAGAAAAATCACATGGTGTAAAAACAGCAGATTGTGCATAATTGATATCCATATTATTTACTTTTGGTAAATTCCCAACACTTCCGGCAATTGCTACATAACATTCGTTTTCAATTGCTCTTGCTTGCGCACAAAGTCGCACACGAGAATAGCCATTTTGCGTGTCTGTTAAAAACGGAACGAATAAAATATCCATCCCTTCATCCGCTAATAATCTACTTAATTCTGGAAATTCTGAATCATAACAAATTAAGATTCCGATTTTTCCACAATCGGTATCAAAAGTTCGCAATTCAGAACCGCCTTGCATTCCCCAAACTCTTGCTTCATCTGGAGTAACATGTAATTTTTCGTAACGTTCTACAGTACCATCTCTTCTGCACAAATGTCCCACATTATATAATAAATCATCACGTAATTCAGGCATACTTCCAGTAATAATGTTGATGTTGTAAGAAATTGCAAATTCAGAAAATTTCTGAACTATTCTTGGTGTGTATTTTGCTAATTCACGAATCGCTTGTGGCGGAGAAAGTAAATTATTTTCTGCCATTAAAGGCGCATTAAAAAACTCTGGGAATAATGCAAAATCTGATCTGTAATCAGAAACTGAATCAATAAAAAATTCCGCTTGTTGCATTAATTCGTCAAAATCTTTGTACAAACGCATTTGCCATTGAATTAACCCCAAACGAACAACGGTTTTATTTTTAGACGCTTTTTTATTTTTTTTCTTGAAATAAATATTGTCCCATTCTAATAATACAGCAAATTCCCCAGATTCACTATCGCCATCTAAATATCCTTTTAAAATTTTAGAAGGATGAAAATCGTTAGAAATTTGAAAATTTAAAACAGGATCATGAATTTCTTTTCTTTTTACCTTTTCTATGTATTCTTTTGCAGACATTTCTTCAGAAAATTTGTGGTAGTTTGGTATTCTTCCGCCAAATGCAATTCCGCGTAGATTTAGCTGTTCTGCCAACTCTTTTCTGTAATCGTATAAACGTCTTCCCAAACGCAAACCACGGTATTCTTTCTTTACAAAAACATCAATTCCGTACAACACATCACCGTCATCTTTGTGCGTATTAAACGTGTAATCTCCTGTTAACTCTTTGTAGGTATCACGCTCATCAAAAACACTATAATCTACAACGATAGACAAGGCGCAACCAGCAAATTCGCCATTCACTTTCATGACCACTTGCCCTTCAGGAAATTTAGAAATTAGTGCCTTAATTTGTGCTTCTCTCCAATACGAATCTGGCATATTTGGATAACTTTCTATCATCGCATTTTTCAAATCTTGATAGTCATCAATGGTTAAATATTTAAGATCTATATTTTCTATTTCTTGAATCATTTTACGGTAAAAGTTTGTTATTTAATACCTCAAAAGTACTCTATTTTTGGTGGATTGATAAATAAAAAGATCATGGCATAACAATTGATTTTATCTGTGTAGAAAGTATAGAAAAAAGAATTCAATTTTCTGATTATCAGAAAAATAAAAAATAAATACTGATGCGGTTTGTTCTAGTAAAGAATTTTCAGTGTCATTATGACAGATATACAAAATATGAGCAGATCAAAAATAATTAATTTAGACAGTTTGTCGCTTAACGATATGTTGAATGAAGATTCAGAATTAATTCCGCTAATGACGCCAGAAGATGAAGAAATCATCAATAAAGAAAGCGTTCCAGCAGTTTTACCAATTTTACCTTTACGAAATACCGTTTTATTTCCGGGAGTTGTAATTCCGATTAATGCAGGTCGTGATAAATCAATTCAGCTAATAAAAGACGCCAATAAAGGCGATAAAGTAATTGGAGTTGTTGCGCAAAAAAACGAAGACGTAGAAGAGCCAACAGGAAATGATATTTATAAAACAGGTGTTGTAGCGCAAATTTTACGTGTTTTAAAAATGCCTGACGGAAACACAACGGTTATTATCCAAGGAAAAAAACGTTTTAAAATTGCTGAAGTTATTCAAGAAGAGCCGTATTTAAAAGCAACTGTAGAAGAAGTTATTGATGATGTTTCTACGCCAGATGCCAAAGAATTTAAAGCAATAATTGATACTGTAAAGGAACAAGCATTGCAGGTTATTGAAGAAAACCCAATGTTGCCAAGTGAAGCTTCTTTTGCGATAAAAAACATAAAAAGTAATTCTTTTTTGGTGAATTTTATTTCATCAAATATGGATTTAAACGTAAAAGACAAACAAGCCCTTTTAGAAGAAAATAATTTACAAGAGCGTGCTTTATTAACGTTGAAAAATTTAAATAGGGAATTAGAAAAACTGAAAATCAAGAACGATATTCAGTCAAAAACCCGTTCTGATTTAGATCAACAACAAAAAGAATATTACTTACATCAGCAGTTAAAAACAATTCAGCAAGAATTAGGAGGCGCTTCTAATGATGAAGAATTGGAAGAAATGTTGGTGAAATCCAAAAATAAAAAATGGTCTAAAGAAGTTGGTCAAACTTTTATAAAGGAGTTAAACCGACTGAAAAGAATGAATCCGCAGGCAGCAGAATTTGGTGTTCAAAGAAGTTATTTGGAACTGATGCTAGAATTACCTTGGGGAAAATATACGGTTGATAAATTCGATTTAAAGAGAGCAACCAAAATTTTAGATAGAGATCATTTTGGATTAGAAAAAGTAAAAGAAAGAATCATAGAACATTTGGCGGTTTTAAAATTAAGAGGCGATATGAAATCTCCAATTTTATGTTTATATGGACCTCCAGGAGTTGGAAAAACGTCTTTAGGAAAATCGATTGCTGAAGCTTTAGGAAGAAAATACACAAGAATGTCTTTGGGTGGTTTGCGTGACGAAGCAGAAATTAGAGGTCATAGAAAAACATATATTGGCGCAATGCCGGGAAGATTAATTCAGAATTTGAAAAAAGCAGGATCGTCAAACCCTGTTTTTGTATTGGATGAAATTGATAAATTAGCCAAAGGGAACCAAGGTGATCCATCTTCGGCAATGTTAGAAGTGTTAGATCCAGAGCAAAATACCGAGTTTTATGACAATTATTTAGAAGTTGGTTACGATTTATCGAAAGTATTATTTATAGCTACAGCAAACAATTTAGGCGATATTCCTTGGGCATTGCGAGATAGAATGGAAATTATAAACGTTTCTGGATATACAATTGAAGAAAAAGTAGAAATTGCAAAAAGACATTTGTTGCCAAAACAAATTAAAGAACATGGGTTAACTGCTGATCATATTAAAGTAGGAAAACCTCAAATCGAAAAAATAGCTACCGGTTATACACGAGAATCTGGCGTAAGAGGTTTGGAAAAACAAATTGCGAAAGTGGTTCGTTTTGCAGCAAAATCGATTGCTTTAGAAGAGGAATATGACGTTAAAATAACGTCAGAAAAAATTGAGGCTATTTTAGGTGCTCCAAAAATGGACAGAGATAAATACGAAAATAATGGTGTTGCTGGTGTTGTTACAGGTTTGGCTTGGACACAAGTTGGTGGCGATATTTTGTTTATTGAGTCTATTTTATCGAAAGGAAAAGGAACACTTACCATTACTGGGAATTTAGGAAAAGTAATGAAAGAATCTGCAACAATTGCAATGGAATATATCAAAGCAAATGCAGATGAATTCGGAATTGATTCTGGACTTTTAGAAAACTATAATGTACACATTCACGTTCCAGAAGGTGCAACGCCAAAAGATGGACCAAGTGCAGGAATCACGATGTTAACCTCTTTGGTTTCTTTATTTACACAACGCAAAGTGAAAAGTAATTTGGCGATGACTGGCGAAATTACGTTACGTGGAAAAGTATTGCCTGTTGGCGGAATTAAAGAAAAAATATTAGCTGCAAAAAGAGCAAATATTAAGGAAATAATTTTGTGTGAACAAAACAGAAAAGACATTCTTGAAATTAAACAAAGTTATTTAAAAGGATTAAAATTTCATTACGTTACTGAAATGAAAGAAGTGATAGAAATTGCGGTAACCAAACAGAAAGTTGCGAAAGCTAAAAAATTAGTATAATTTTAACCTCCGTTTACTGAATCAAGTTCAGCACAAGCGGAGGTTTTTTTTATAAATAGCGTATATTTCGTAATATTTTATGATTATGGATAATTATGATGTTGTAATAGTTGGAGCTGGTGCTGCAGGTTTGTTTTTGTCAAGAGAATTAGGAAAAGCAAAAATTAAAACACTTGTTTTAGAACGAAGAACTAATTTGTTAGAATTTTCTTTCAACACACTTGGTAGTTTTATTGATTTAGATAAGTTTGAACTTTCTAAAAATGTTGTAGCGCAAGAAATGAACATAGTTTCTATTTATTCTAAAAATCTTAAAAGAAAAATTAAAACAAAAGGGTATATTTTAGATAAAAAAAAGCTGCATGAAGAGGTTCTTGAATCTGTGGATAAAAACTATGTTACTTTTAGTACAAGTATAAATATCAAAAATATAAATAAAAATGATGCGGGTGAATTTACTTCAGTAATAGATCAAAATAAAAATGAATATTTTGGTAAACTATTTGTAGATGCAACTGGAACAAATGCATTAATTAGTAAAAAACTAGGTTTACGTGATAAAAAAGTAGATTTAGCAACAGGAGTTGAATATAATGTCAAGTATTTAGGAAATAAAAATGAAGCACATCTTTTAATTGGTAAGGCATATCAAGGAGGTTATGGGTGGATTTTTCCATTAAAAGGTGAAAGAGCAATCATTGGTTTTGGTACTTTTGATGAACAAATAGTCAAAGATTTGAAAAATAGATTAAATGAAATTTTAGATATTCCTGTCATTAAAAAGTTAGTCATTAAAGACAACGAAAAAGTGGAAGGCGGAAGCATTCCAATAACGCCAGTGTTAGAAAAGTTTGTGGTTAAGAATCTAATTTGCGTTGGAGATAGTGTTTCTCAAGTGAACCCGATTGTTGGAGAAGGGTATAAGTTTATTTTTGAATCGGCTATAATGGCAAGTACCGCAATTCAAAAATCGTTAGAAAAAAGCGATGTCTCTTTATTGGCTGACTATGAAAAAATGTGGAAAAATAGATTTTTGTTAAATTACCAACGTTCTAAACGTTCTCAAAATCGGTTTTTTAAATATTCTCAAAATGATGTTTTGGTGAATTTTGTTTTATTAATCTCCAAATTTGTTTCAGATAGCAGAGCTGTGAGGTCTTTGTCTGGAGAATATGGTTTGGAAAGAGAATAAAATTAGAAAGAGTTAAAGATTTTTCTGTAATTAATCATTTTTCGAATGATTAAATAAGAACTCAATAATTATCTCTTAACAATTCAAAAGTTGTTTGCATTTTCTCTTTAATATCAGTATTGGTTTGTAAATAATGATTATTCATATAGCTGAATATTAATGTTTTACCAGAATTAGTAATTAAATAGCCACTTAAATTATAATTGTTGCCTAAAGAACCCGATTTTGCATAAATATAGGGCTTCGTTTTTCCTTCAAACCAGTTTTTTAAAGTACCCGATTTTCCTCCAACTGGAAAAAACTGAAACAATCTTTCTTGCGGAATTTCTTTATACATTTTTGTTAATACATCAACAAAAGAATTTGGTGTAAATAAATTGTATCTGCTTAAACCAGAACCATCTACCCATCTTGGTTTTTGCTTCAATTCTTTTAATTGATTCTCTAAAATAAAGTCTCTCACTTTCTCTGAACTTAATGTATCGGAAAGCATTGATGATGCTAAAATTAAAATTTGTTCTGCTAAAAAGTTATCACTTACTTCCATCATCCTCTTAAATAAAGAATCTTTAGGAATACTGTATGAAATTGTAGATGGATTAATGTCAGTTTCCTTGACAATATTAACTTTATTCGGTAAAATAGCATTCCAAAGGTTTACAAGTAAAGAGTCACTCATAATCATTGGGATTTCAGTTTCCTTAGTCCTATTTTTTCCATAATAAAAAGTATTTTTATATTCATCTCTACCATAAAAACCGTCTGTATTATTCAAAGTGCTTTTATAGAATTCTGGAAATACTGTTAACGAATCTTTTCTATTGATGGTTACTACATTTCCGTACATTGGAAAAGCACTTCTTTCTGCACTAAAATAGCTATCAAAGTCTTCCCAAGCCCAACCTGGTGCATATCTTTTGTTAGTACTATTGTTTGTAATTAAATTTACTTTTTTGTAGTTTTTCATCATCTTAAAAGCAGTACTATCTTTAAAATAGGGATGAAAAAGAGTGGGGTCTCCAGTACCTTTTATAGTTATGGTATCTTTATTTATTGCATATTTAAAAGCAGGAATTGAATCTGGCAATAATTCTAAACCGGCATAAAGTGTAAATATTTTTGTGTTGCTTGCCGGAGTAAAATATTTTTCTCCTTGGTAATTGTATACCACTTTACTTGCATTTACATCATAAATATAAATACCTGTAAACTGATTATCAAAAAAAGAAGTGCTTAATTTCTTGTCAATATTTCTAGCAATTCTTATTGTTTTACAGCTCGAAATAAACAAAATCAACAACAAAAATAAAAATGTCTTTTTTACCATAAGAAATCGTTTCTATAATTTATTTTTCCAATAATCCAATAATCCAATAATCCAATAATCCAATAATCCAATAATCCAATAATCCAATAATCCAACAATCCATTTATCAAATTTCAATCTTAACGTTCTGCGTTTTTAACAATTCCAAATATTCATCAACTTTAAAAACTTTACTACTAAAACGTGAAGTTCTATTTTTCCCTTCTAATTGGCGAATTACACTTCTTGTAAATCGTCTTATTTCCTCTTTTTTGGTTAAAATAATTCCAGGAACTTCTACACTTTTTCCGTTCACATCTTTGGCAACCATGGTGAAGTAAGAAGAATTGCAATGTTTTATTTTGCCTGTTCTAATGTTTTCAGATTCTACACGCAAACCAATTACCATAGAGGTTGTTCCTGTATAATTTACAGATGCTTTTAAGGTTAGCAAATCACCAACTTCAATCGGGTTCAGAAAATCGACTTTATTTACAGATGCCGTAACACAATAATTTGCGGAATGTTTGGAAGCACAAGCGAATGCAATTTGATCCATTAAATTTAATACATGTCCACCGTGAATTTTCCCACTGAAATTGGAATGTGACGGCAACATTAATTGTGTCATTTCTATTTGAGATTCCGTACTATTTTTAAATTTTTTCACGAGTTATTTTTGATTAAAATGTGGTGATTGTTCTTTGATTATATCTTTACTATAATAGTTTGTTTCTCCGAGCCAAAAAAAAGTATCAAAACGTTCAATATAGGTCACTTTAACATAGTTTCCTTGATATTTTACTAAATTTTCAATCACTTTTTTATTTCCTCTTTCTACAGAAAAACTAAAGATTTGCGCACCAGAAATTCCTTGACTAATTTCGCCTTCCCAAGTTTTAAAAAGTGTTCCTTTTTTGGTGAATTTAATTAATTCGCCAGAACGAACACCTTCGCTATACGTTGCAAAGTAAATAACAGTGACGTAAATAGTAAAAGCCAATAAAATAATTCCGATGACTATTGCGAGAAATTTTTTCATGTGTTAAAGATAAATTTTATTCGTTAAAATCGATATAAATTCACATAAATTACTTTTTGAAAAAAAATATTTGTAACAAAACTCAAAAAAGTATATTTGCAAAAAATCTTCTATGAATTATATTCTTTTTGATAGTGAAGTAAGAAATGCTTTATTACCACTTACTTATACCAAACCAGTTGCAGATCTCCGTATCGGAATTTTAACAATTCGCGAAAAATGGGAAAACTATTTGGGATTAACAACCACTACAATTACAGAAGAATACATGGAAGAGAAGTTTCCGATGGTAGAAATGGAAGAAAATATTTTAATAAACGCTTCTTATTTACCAACCAAATCATTAATCAAAAAAGTTAAAAATTTAAAAGAAAATGAAGCTATTTTTCAAGGTGAAAATGTCATCGCTTTTTTTACAACAAATACGCAAGAGGAAGTAGATTTTTCTACCTATAAACATATCGATTTTACAGAAGACATTATACATGTTCAAAATACTTGGGATATTTTTTCTTTTAACCATCTAGCAATTAAACAAGATTTTGAATTGCTGACAAAAGATAGAACATCTCAACCAATACCAGATTCTGTTGGTACAATTAATCCAGAAAACATTTTTATAGAAGAAGGCGCAACTATTTTATTTTCTACTTTAAATGCAAGTGAAGGTCCTATTTATATTGGGAAAAATGCTCAAATATTTGAAAACTCATCAATTCGTGGACCATTTGCTATGTGTGCAAATGCGGTAGTAAAAATGGGAACAAAAATTTACAGCGGTACAACTTTAGGGCCGTATTGTAAAGTTGGTGGCGAGATTAACAATTCGGTTTTATTTGCGTATTCAAGCAAAGGTCATGATGGTTATTTGGGGAATTCGGTTTTAGGAGAATGGTGTAATTTAGGAGCGGATACAAACAATTCTAACTTAAAAAATAATTATGCAGAAGTAAAATTGTGGAGTTATGAAACGGAACGTTTTGCAAAAACAGGTTTGCAGTTCTGCGGATTAATTATGGGTGATCATTCCAAATGCGGAATAAATTCCATGTTCAACACAGGAACAATAGTTGGTGTTAGTGCAAATATTTTTGGAACAGGCTTTTTAAGAAATTTCATTCCGTCTTTTAGTTGGGGAGGAACAGCAGGTTTTACAGAATACCAATTGCCTAAAGTTTTTGAAACTGCAAATATTGTAATGAAAAGGAAAGATTTAATTTTAGATGAAATAGATCAAAGAATTTTAGAACACGTTTTTGAGATTTCTGGGAAGTATCGGAATTATTAATTTAGTTTTTGGTTTTTGGTTTTTGGTTTCAAAGTTTCAGGTTTAAAAAAATGCTCAAATTACAATTGTAATTTGAGCATTTTTTAATTAGTTGAAATTATGTCTTGGTTCTTTTTCGATAGCTATCGGAACTAATAGCGCAAAGGTTTTGTCTCTTTTAAAAAAATTAATTTTTATCAACAACACTACCAGAGCCCATCGATTTTGTATCAATTTTTGATGGTTTTCCCTTATAATATACGCTTCCAGAACCAACAATTTTAGCGTTAATTTCATCTTTTACAGTAATTGTAACACTACCTGAACCTGCAATAATTGCATCCACAATTTTTGTAGTTAATTCGTATGCTTGTATACTTCCAGAACCTGCGATAGAACAAGAAATTTCGTTAGCATTTCCAGCTAATTCAATATCACCAGAACCACCAATTTTAGCGTCAACTTCATCAGCATCAATTTTAATACTAATGTTTCCAGAACCGCCTATATTAACATCAAAATCACCTGTTTTTAAAAGAAAATCTGAAGAAATATTTCCAGAACCACCTAAAGAAAGTGATTCAATATCTGTAACAGAAACTGTAACTGTTAATTTTTTTGTTGTGTTGATATTCATGTTCTTTTTGTACCCGATTTTCAAAACAGCTCCATCTACAATTGTTTCTAAAAACGGAATGATATTTTCTTCGCCTTCTATAGAAATTTCGCCTTCCGTGCCTTTAATCAAAAGCACATCAAAAGAGCCACCAACAGCAATTTCATCGTAACTTGATATTATTCTTTTTACCGTAACAACATTTCCATTTCCTTTAATATTTTTATTGCTTCCCCAGTTTTGAGCATTTATTGAAAATGTTAGCGCAAAAATTAGGGTTGTTAAAATTAATTTCTTCATTTTATTTATTATTTAGTTTGATAAATTGTTTTTATTCGAGAATTACACTATCAAAACTCGATTTTTTTTTTATGATTAATGATAACTTTCCTTTCCCAAAAATACCTTTATATTTTTACTTGGTCGATTTAAAAACCTTAATCAAATCATTCTCTTTTTTGAAACTTCCATAGTGCAAATCGATTTCAAATTTGAAATTGTTCGCTTTTGTAGCGCCAATTCTTATACCGGCATAACTAGCATAAATTTCTATTTTTTCAAATCCTTTTGAGTATTCTGTACAGATTTGATAAGTGGTCAACTTTTTTTGTAATCCGAGCAGCGAAGCAATTTTTTCAAAGAAAATCTATGTTTTAATTAACAGATTATTTCGTTGTTTTGTGCTTTCAAAAGAGAAATTTCTCTAAATAATATTCTTGTATTTTTAGAAATTAAAATAAGAATTTGTAGTTGAAATTTACGGAGCATTAATTTATTTTAATGAAATAACTTAATAATTCAATAACATTTTTCAAGATTGGTCTGTAATATTTTCTCTATTTTCTTTCCTTTTTTCGTTCTATTTTTTTGCAATCAAACTAATCTCAACATTTACAAACTTTGGTAAATTTGCTACTTCAACCGTTTCTCTTGCAGGTGCAGTTTCTTCGTTAAAATATTCGCCATAAACAGCATTTATTTTAGAAAAATCTTTCATATCTACAATAAAGATTGATGTTTTTAACACGTTTTCAAAAGTCATATCAGCAGCTTTTAAAACCGCTTTTAAGTTTTCCATAACTTGTTTTGTTTCTGATGAAATATCCACAGTAACTAATTCGCCTGTTTCTGGATGAAGTGCAATTTGCCCAGAAGTATATAACATATCGCCAGATAAAACAGCCTGATTGTAAGGCCCAATTGGAGCAGGAGCATTTTTTGTTGTAATTATTTTTTTCATAATTTTTAAGTTTAGTCTTTTTTTTATAATCTAATTTTCTATTTTCCCAATAACCAATAACCAATAACCAATAACCAATAACCAATAACCAATAACCAATAACTAGAATAGTCTCCTATCTGGTGGCTTATTTTTATCATATTTTAAATCACGTAAAACAGAAGATTTTACACCAATAAAAAATGTATAGGAAGAATTAGATCCGAAAGGAACCCAGTTAAAATTGAATTGCCAACTATCTAAATCTCTAGAGAAATTGAATCTTGAATACGTAAATCCGCCACTTTTCACATCGTAACCAGAAGAATAACCAACCGTCCATTTTGGAGATAATTCTAAATTTCCATTAAACATTATGGAGTTTGATTGAATTCCTGATGTAGAAAATCCGTTATTAGAATAATTAGCGGCATACGCCAAATTTACAGTCCAAGGAATATTTGCCTCGTATAATTTTGCCTCTGTATTTTCTTTTTGATTCTGATTGGTGTTATTCGAGTTTTTACCTTGCGCAAATCGGTTTGTTGGATCAATTTCTGCACCTAAAACGTCTGGAGTATCTCCAGCAGTTGTTTTATCTTCGCTTTCTTTTCTTTGAAAATCCTTGCTCGAAAAAGCATAATTTGCAGTAATATTCGCATTAGTTAATCTAAATATTCCTGGATTAAACTTATCGATTCTAACACCATCTTCTGTGATTTGATATGGATCTAAAGAGCCTCCAAAATTCACCGTTAACTTATCTTTTAAAAAACGTGTTCCAGCACTTATAGAAACAGTAGACCAACGCAAACTATCTGCGGCAATATTGTAAGATGAACTTAAATTTAAGTTGTTTAGCAAAAACATTTTTTCATCTTCCTCATCACTATCTGGATCTTTCGGTGCTAATTTTGCTTCCAAAACGTTGTTCAAAGTAATCCCTATTGAGCTACTTAAACCACCACTTGGTCTCCCATAAAGTCCGTTTTGAAAAGGCGAATAGGTTTCAAATTGTGTACCAGCTAAATTTGTTTGTACAGTTTCATTATAACTATCAGCAAAATCTGGTCTGTAATTATAAGAAACGGATGGTCTAAATGTATGACGAATTGTTTTTAATCGTCCTTTTTTAAAATTGAATGTTCCGTATATATTTGTAGATAAACTAACGCCGGTATTGTATTCTCTAAAGCTTTTAAATCCACGAACAGTATCTGTTACAACAGCTCCAAAACTACCATCTCTATTTTGTAAAGTAGCATCAAATTGTTTTTCTGTATAATCAAAATTCCAAACTTCTTTATAATTTACACTGGGAGATAACGTAAAAAATTTAGCAACTTTTAAACTTGTACTTGTTCCTGTTGTATGTTGAATTCCTGATTTTGCAGTTTCAAACATTTCTTTTTGGAAAAACAAACTATCTGTAGTTCTAATGTTATATTCTCCCTGACCTACATAATTAAAACCCAAACGCTGAAATGGATTTTTCTTAACGCCATCTTTTCCAGTAAACGGAAAAATTCTGTCCATATCTAATCTCACATTCGGCAACGTCATATTTATGATTTGCGTGTTTGTGTTTTGTGAATGATTAATAGATGTGGTTAAATTAAAAGGAGTATCAACAAATTTTTTGTAATAAGAAATGGATGAATTTAAGGTGTTTGTTAAAAATTGTGAATTGTTTATTTCGTTTAAAGATTCTCTGTAATACCTGCTACTTCCTAAATTTACGTTCGCAGAAAATCGTGAATTGGGATTCGCTTTTTGCGCTTGACTATAATTCCAACGAATATTGTAATTGGTAGACTTGCTAAAGTCGTCAAAACCTTTATAACTTTGGATGTTGTTTTCATAATTAAAACTAAAACTTCCATTAAATTTATAGCGCACAATATAATTAGAATCGAAACGAACAGCCCAGCCACCATTTGTGTAGACATCTCCAATTACCGCTAAATCTACATAATCATTTATTGCAAAATAATAACCCCCATTTTGCAAAGAAAATCCTCTTGAAGAACTGTCGTTCCAAGATGGTATAATAACTCCAGAAACACTAGTTTCTGTCATAGGAAAATAACCAAACGGCAAAATTATAGGCGTTGGTACATCTGCCAAAACCAAATTACTTGCACCTACAATAATTTTTTTTCCAGGAATTAATTTTGCTTTGTTTGTTCTAATATAATAATCTGGATTTGCTTTTTCTGATGTGGTAAAACGTATTTTTCGTACATAAATAGTAGAATCATTTACTCTTTTTGTCTTTTCGCCGTAGGTAATGATTTCTCCTTGCGACGTTTTTAATCCGTAGATTAAAGCTTTTTTAGATTTAAAGTTATACAGTATAGAATCTTGTTCTGATTCTTGACCACCTTGCTTAAAAAGAGGTCTTTGTTGGTACTCCAAACTATCTATAAATCCTTTTGCGTACAACGTATTTTTCTTATAATCAACAATAATAATTCCTGCTTTTAAATCGATATCTGTATAGGTAACATGCGCATCATTATATAATGTTACGGTTTTATTTTTTGCATCTTGAATAGTATAATCCTTTGCAGTATGTGTAATTATACCTTCAATAGTTTCTTTTGGTTTTATGGTATCTAAAGAAATAGTATCAACAGGTTTTAATAATAACGAGTCTTTTTTTATAGTAAAAACGGTATCAGTTTTACTTGGTATTATAGTATCTCTTGGAATTGGAATTGCCTTTGGTTTTATGTCTTGAGAGAACAAATTTTGAACTCCAAAGAGGCATAAAGTAAAAAGAAGAAGATATGTGACTTTAAATTGCAATTTTCTTTTATATTTTTTCAATAAAAACCGTTGACAAACTAGATATTTATTATTTTTACATCCGCAAAAACCTTCAAATTCTTAAATAAATTATAGCTTATTTGAATTTTGGTTAAAAATATGGCTCAATAATTGAACAGCCAAACTTTAAAAAGTCAAAATTAGTTAAATTTTGTTGATACAAATCTTACATTTTCATAAAATTAAATTTAAAGCAAAAGATTTTTTGCTTTTTATGTGCATTAGTATATGTTTTATTTCATCTACAGTACTAAATGCACAAAGAAAACAATACGTAATTGTTCTTGATGCTGGTCACGGAGGTAAGGATCCTGGAAATTTAGGAAACGGATATCTTGAAAAAAATATTGCTTTAAATGTAGCACAATTGGTTGGTAAAAACTTATTGCAAGAAAATGATATTAAAGTGGTTTACACCAGATATGAGGACGTTTTTATCGATTTATGGAAACGAGGCGCAATTGCAAATGAAGCAAAAGCAGATTTATTTGTCTCTATTCATTGTGATTCTCATACATCAAACGCTTTTGGAGCTGGAACTTTTGTTTTGGGTTTAAGAGGGAATACAAAAAATTTAGAGATTGCAAAAAGAGAAAATGCTTCTATTTTAATGGAGGACAATTTTCAAGATCGTTATAAAGGCTTTGATCCAAACTCGGCCGAATCCATGATTGGTTTATCGCTATTGCAAGAAGAAAATTTAGACAAAAGCTTATCTATTGCAAGTTTAATTCAGAATAATTTTGCTTTAAAACTAAATAGAAACGATAGAAAAGTAAAACAAGATAACTTTCAAGTTTTACGAGAAACAATTATGCCAAGTGTTTTAATTGAGTTGGGTTTTTTAACTAATAAAAATGAAGGAAAATACTTAAATTCTACTAACGGCCAAAATCAAATGGCTAATGCGATTGCAGATGCAATTAAAAATTACATTAGTAATATAAAAATAAATACATTGGTAAACGATGTTGTAGAGGGCAATGTATTAATTGATATAGAGTTCAAAGTGCAAATTGCCTCCGGTAAAAATATGGTGGATACAAAAGCATACAACTTTAAAGGTTTACAAAATGTAGAAAGAATAAAAGTTGGTGCTTTTTACAAGTATTATTATGGAAATACATCTGATTTTAAAGCAGCTAAAATTGCGGAAGGTAAAGCAAATAGAAAAGGCTATAAAACCGCCTTTATTGTCGCTTTTAAAAACGGAGCTAGCATTTCAATAAGTGAAGCTTTAAAATTGTGATCGGTTTAAAAAACGTTCAATCAAAAATTATTAGTAATTTTGTTACTTTAACGGAAAATGTAAGATGTCAAGAGAATTAAAAACAGGAATTGTAGTAGTAATCACCATTGCATTATTTATTTGGGGTTATAATTTTTTGAAAGGGCGTAATGTTTTTAAACCAAATGCGCGTACTTTTTATGTGGAATATAATAACATACAAGGTTTAAATAAATCGAGCGCAGTAACCATTAATGGATATGAAGTTGGTAAAGTAAGCGGAATTGAATTTAACAATACAAATGAAAATAGAGGAAGATTAATTGTAGCTTTTACCTTACAATCAGATTTTAAATTTTCTAAAAATAGTATTGCAAAAATTTATGCTGCGTCTTTATTGGGAGGACAATCATTGGCTGTAATTCCAGATTATGAAGGTGAAATTGCTGAATCTGGTGATTTTTTGGCAGGTGAAGTGGAATCTGATATTTTTTCATCAGTAGGTGAGAAATTAAATCCATTACAAGCAAAATTAGAAAATGTAATTGTTAGAGCAGATTCGGTTCTCCACGGAATAAATCAAATTTTTGATAAAAGAACAATTTCAAGCATAAGAAACACAGTATCTAATTTAGAATATACAGTTGTAGATGTTCGCACAACTGTTAAATCTGTAAATACTCTTATAGAAGAAACAAAGGAAGATTTAAAAATTACTTTAACGAATACTAAAAAGGTTACTAAAGATTTAACGAAATTTTCAACCAATTTAGCAGCGGTAGATTTGAATAAGTTAATTTCAGATTCAGAAAAAGCAGTAGCAGAAATTAACTCACTAATTACAAAAATAGATAGTGGTGAGGGTACTTTAGGTCTACTAATTAATGATAAGAAAATGTACAATAATTTAGCAAATGCAACAAAAGAGCTTGAGGAATTATTGAGAGATTTAAAATTGAATCCAAAAAGATACGTGCATTTTTCTGTTTTCGGGAAAAATCCGGGGCCTTATAGACCAGAAAAAGAGTAAAGTAGTAAACTTTAAAACTTTTAAGAATGAATTATTTGCCAAATGTACTTTTTGCTTTTGCCTTAATACTGGGAATTGGTTTCTTTATTTCCAATATTAGTAAAGTTATTAGAAATATAAATTTAGGAAAAAACTTGAATCGTTTTGATAATAAAACAGAACGATGGAAAAACATGGCAAAAATTGCTTTGGGGCAATCTAAAATGGTAAGTCGTCCTTTCTCTGGATTTTTACATGTTGTTGTTTATGTTGGTTTTATCATCATAAATATAGAAGTTTTAGAGATAATTATTGATGGTTTAGCAGGTACGCACAGAATATTTAAACCGCTTTTAGGTGATGCTATTTATGGATTTTTAATAGGTACTTTCGAAATATTAGCAGCGTTAGTTTTCGTTTCTGTAGTTGTTTTTTGGTTGCGCAGAAATGTGTCTAACATCAAACGTTTTTTAAGTAGAGAAATGAAAGGATGGCCAAAAGCAGATGGGAACTTAATTCTTTATTTTGAAATGGTAATAATGTCACTTTTCTTAATAATGAATGCTACGGATATCGAGTTTCAACAAGCAGGAGTTGGGAATCCAATTAGTCAATTTATTGCACCTTGGTTTGAAGGTATGTTAATTTCTACAGTCAATACAATTGAAAGAACAGCTTGGTGGATTCATATTTTAGGAATTTTAGTTTTCTTAAACTATCTATATTATTCAAAACATTTACACATATTATTAGCCTTTCCAAATACGTATTTTGCAAACCTGAAACCGTTGGGTCAGTTTCCGAATTCAGAAGCAGTTACCAAAGAGGTTAAAATGATGATGGATCCAGATGCAGATCCTTATGCTGTGCCAGAAGAATCAGAAAATAATGTTCCAGAAAAATTTGGAGCGAGTGATGTTGCAGATTTGAGCTGGGTGCAATTATTAAATGCTTATACTTGTACAGAATGTGGACGATGTTCTTCTGTTTGTCCAGCAAGTTTGACAGGTAAAAAATTATCTCCTCGTAAAATTATGATGGATACCAGAGATCGATTAGAAGAAGTTGGCAGAAATATTGATGCCAATAAAGGAACTTTTAAAGACGACGGAAAACAATTACTAAATGATTATATTTTAGAAGAAGAATTGTGGGCGTGTACAAGTTGTAATGCTTGTGTAGAGGAATGTCCAGTAAATATTGATCCGCTTTCTATAATTATGGACATGCGTAAATATTTAGTGATGGAAAAATCTGCTGCTCCACAAGAATTAAATGTAATGATTACAAATGTTGAGAATAATGGTGCAATGTGGCAATACAATCAGCAAGATCGATTAAACTGGAAAGACGAAGAATAAAAGCCCCTGTTTCCCCGAAGGGGAACACACTTGAATTGTTTGATTTTAAAATGAGTTATCTTCTTTGGTCACAGTTTGCAGGAACAGTTTTCAGTAGCTGTTACTTTAAATGAATTTGTATCGAAAAGTTTATATAAATAAACAATTAAACGAATAAACGAATAAACGAACAAACCAATAAAAAATAACACAATGGAAGTACCAACAATGGCAGAAATGATGGCTCAAGGAAAGCAACCAGAAGTATTATTTTGGGTTGGTTCTGCGGGAAGTTATGATGATAGAGTAAAGAAAATTACCCGTTCTTTTGTTAAAATCTTGCATCAAGCAAATGTAGATTTTGCTGTTTTAGGTACAGAAGAAAGCTCTACGGGTGATGCTGCAAAGAGAGTAGGGAATGAGTTTCTTTTTCAAATGCAAGCCGTTACAAATATTGAAGTTTTAAATGCGTATGAAGTTAAAACAATTGTAACTTGTGATCCACATTCTTACAATACAATTAAAAATGAATATCCTGGTTTAGGCGGAAAATACGAAGTGTATCATCATACTCAATTTATTAAGAAACTAATTGATGAAGGTAGATTAACAATTAACGAAGAAACGTTAAAAGGAAAACGATTAACATTTCATGATCCTTGTTATCTGGGACGTGGAAACGGAGTTTATGAATCGCCAAGGGATTTAATTAAAAAATTAGGTGTAAACTTAACCGAAATGAAACGCAACAAAAATAAAGCGTTGTGTTGCGGTGCTGGGGGTGGACAAATGTTTAAAGAGCCAGAAAAAGGGGACAAAGATGTGAATATTTTACGCACAGAAGAAGCGTTAGAAACCAATCCGCAGATTATTGCAACAGGCTGTCCCTATTGTAATACAATGATGACAGACGGGATAAAATATAAAGAAAAAGAAGATCAAGTTATAGTTAAAGACATTGCAGAATTAATTGCAGAAGCTAATAATTTATAAAATGAAAAATCTCTATTTAATTGCTATTTTAACAATCCTTTTTTCTTGTAAGAATAAAGAAGTTAAAACAGAAGAACCAAAAGAAGCACCAATTGAAAACACGATAATTGAAAAGGAGGAAATAAGTAAAGAAAAAGCAGCAGTATTAATTTTCACTGTTCAAATTGCCGCTTTAATAAAAAAAAACACCTCACTTTCAAGCGTTGAAGATATTAAGATTTACGAAGAAAATGGGTTGATTAAATATAGACTTGGTGAATTTAAAACCTATCAAGAAGCTAGAGATTATAGAAAAGTTATAATAAGAAATTATAAAGATGCTTTTATACAAGCACTAAAAAACGGAAACCCAATTCACATTACAGAAGCATTAAATAATTAGTTTTAATGATAAATTCTTTTCAAAACTTACAAGTTTATTCTTTTCCAGAAGTTTCAGAAATCACGTTCAACTCTATTCATAAAAATTATTTAAAAGTAATTTTTTTCAATACTTTTTTATTTTTTTTACTGTTTTTTGTAGGTTTAACCGTAGCTGTATATTTTGATTTATTTGAAGAGATTTCAGAATATGTTTATCTTTTTTATTTGGGGATTACCTTTGTTTTTTCGTCTGTTCTTGTGATTAAATTCATTGGATTCAAAAAAAGAAAATATGCAATTCGTGATAAAGATATTTCTTATAAATGTGGTATTTTTTTTAAATCCTTAACCACAGTTCCTTTTAATAGAATTCAGCATATAGAAATTGATGAAGGTCCAATTTCTCGTTTTTTTGGATTATCATCTTTAAATGTTTTTACTGCTGGTGATAGCAGTGATGACTTAGAAATTAGTGGATTATTACAAGAGGATGCGTTAAAAATTAAGGAATTCATTAGTACCAAAATAGATGGATAATTCTTTTGATTTTAGCGAATTTTCTAGACAATCTAAAAAAGGAATTTTAATTATTTATTTAAATATTCTTTTTAAGATTTTAAAAGCTGCTTGGCTTTTACTTTTTTTATTTTTTCAGCGTTTTTCTAAAATCCCAGAAAGTACAATTCTTTATATTTATTTAGGATTTGCTGTTTTTTTATTGTTAATTTTTGTTCGAGCCTATTTACTCTTCAAAAATTTTCAATTTAAAGTAATAGATAACCAGTTTATTTTAAAACAAGGAATATTAAAAAAAACAAATACGTCTATTTCTTTTGACCGTATTCAAAATATTAATTTCAAACAAAATTTAGTACAACAAGCATTAGATGTTTATCAAGTAAATATTGAAACTGCAGGTTCAAATAAGACTGAAATTTCTATAAAAGCATTACCATTACAACAAGCAAATGCCTTAAAAAGTCAGTTGACAGTAAAAGAAAGTCACATTGTAAAAGATGAGGATGCTGTTGAAGAAAAACCATTTTTAAAAATTAAACCGTTCGAGTTATTAAAAGTTAGTTTAACTGAAAACCATTTGCAAAGTTTGCTGCTTTTTGTAGCACTTTTATTCGGGTTATTTCAGCAGTTAGGTGACGTTTTAAATGGTTTAGGAAAAGGAGAAGTTATAGATAGTTTCATTGATGAAAATACATCTGTGTTTCAGGAAAATATCATTTTATTTATTATTATTTCAATTTTAATCCTAATTATTGCTGTATTAACTTCATTTGTTCGTGTTTTCTTGTTTCATTTCAATTTAACTGTTTTTATCAAAAAAAATGCATTTGAAATTAACCAAGGATTGATGACAAAGAAATCCATTATTTTAAAGAAAGAGAAAATTCAACACATCACGATTTCTGATAATCCCATTAAAAAGAAGTTAGGAATTTCATTCATCACTTTTAAACAAGCTGTAAGCGGAAAAGTAAATATTAAGAAAGACAAATTAATTAAAATTGTAGGTTGTAATAAGCAACAAGTTTTAGCAGTAAAAGAAATGCTTTTTAATGCAGATAAAGTTGATGAATTTGATAATATTCATTCTGATATTTATTATAAATTCAGACTATATTTATGGAGTTCTATTATTTTTATAGGGATAAACTTACTTTTTTATTTTACAGTTGATAGTGTTTATGCCTTTTTATTAAACATAATTTTGCTTCCGTTATTTGTTATTATAGTTGAATTAAAATTCAAAAAAACATATTATAAATTTGATGAAGAATTATTGATTGTAGGTTCTGGGGTCGTTGAAACCCACGTTACATATCTTCCATTTTTTAAAGTACAGAATATTAAACTAAATCAATCTTATTTTCAAGAGCGAAAAAACATTGCAGATGTTGTATTCCAAACTGCTTCTGGTAAAATCACAATTCCTTGTTTATCGAAAGAATTGGCTTTAAGAATTTATAATTTAACCTTATTTAAAGTAGAAAAAAGTCAACAATCATGGATGTAATTAGTTTTGTAAAAGCAGCCAGATTAAGAACTTTACCTTTATCTGTCTCGGGAATTATTATTGGTAGTTTTTTAGCAAAAGATTTTGGTTTTTTTGATTGGCAAATTTGCGTTTTAGCATTATTTACAACAATCGGTTTTCAAGTATTATCTAATTTTGCCAACGATTATGGAGACGGAATTAGAGGAACAGATTTGGTGAGAGAAGGTGAAGCGAGAATGGTTTCCTCTGGTAAAATAACCCCAAAACAAATGAAAATGGCAATGATAATTACTACAATTATCACTTTAATTATTGCACTTTTATTAATTTATATTAGTTTTGGAAAAGAAAATTTTGCGTTTTCAATTTTATTTTTTGTTTTAGGAATTTTATCCATAACTGCAGCTATAAAATACACAGTGGGCAATTCAGCTTATGGTTACAGTGGTTTTGGAGATGTTTTTGTATTTGTATTTTTTGGCTTGGTAAGTGTAATTGGCAGTTATTTTTTGTATACTAAAGAGATTCATTTTGTTGTTTTTTTACCAGCAATTGCTGTTGGTTTGTTAAGCACAGCTGTTTTAAATTTGAATAATATGCGTGATCTAATTAACGATAAAGTTGCAAATAAAAATACGTTAGTTGTAAAAATAGGCCCATCAGCAGCTAAAAAATATCATTATTTTTTAGTTCTTTCCTCTTTGTTTATTTCCCTTCTTTTTATCGGAGTAACGTTTACGAACTATTTTCAATTTTTATTCTTAATTGCATATCTTCCTTTGTTAAAACATCTTATTTTTGTGAAAAATAATCAACAAGAAAAATTGTTAGATGGCGAATTAAAAAAAGTTGCATTAAGTACTTTTTTATACTCGATTTTATTAGGAATTGGTCAAATTTTTTAACTATAGTAAATTTTAAATGAAAGCAATTAAAATAATTTTAGGCATTTTTACTGTTTTGGTTATTGGTTTTTTTGTGACAGGTATAGTCATTAAAGAAACAGTTTATACTACAGAAATTACTGTAAATAAACCTGTTGAAGAAGTTTTTGAGTTGTTTAATGATACGACTAGAAAAAAAGAATGGGTTACAGATTTAAAATCTGTAGAGATTATGAAAGAAACTCCTGCAATTACTGGTAGCATTTATAAAATGACCGTAGATAATCGTGGAAATGAAGTTACAATGACAGAAAAAGTTTTGGCTTTTGTACCAAATGAGAAGGTAACGCATTTTTTTGATGCAGAAAATATGCTTAAAACAGACGAATATATTTTTATTGCAGAAGGAGAAAAAACCATCATAAAAAAAACATCTAGCTGCAGAAGTGAGTCATATATTATGTCTTGTATTTTCCCTTATTTTAAATCTACTCTCAAACAAATAGATCAGAAATATTTGAATAATTTTAAGGAATTAGCAGAAAAAAAATAGCTTTTATCGTGATAAATGCCAGTTACAAAAAATATATTTTAGAGTTTAAAAATGCAAGTGGAACTTCACGTGGTATTTTAAAAACAAAAGAAACTTGGTTTATTTATCTTTCTGATGAAACGAAAACAGGAATTGGAGAAACCGGACTTTTTAGAGGTTTAAGTATTGATGACAAACCAAATTACGAAGAAAAATTAAAATGGGTTTGTCAAAATATTAATTTAGGGTTCTCTTTTTTAGTACGTGAACTTCATGAGTTTCCGAGTATTCAATTTGGTTTAGAACAAGCATTTTTATCTTTAAATAGCAATCCGAAATTTAAACTTTTTTCTTCTGATTTTACTAAAGGAAAACAAGCAATTCCAATTAACGGATTAGTTTGGATGGGCGAAAAAGCTTTCATGAAATCTCAAATTCAAGAAAAAATTGAAGCCGGTTTTTCTTGTATTAAAATGAAAATTGGCGCCATCGATTTTGAAACCGAATTGGAATTATTAAAATCAATACGAAAAGAATTTTCATCAAAAAAAATTGAATTACGCGTTGACGCAAACGGCGCTTTTTCTCCAAAAAATGCTTTAGAAAAATTAAAACGATTGGCAGCTTTTGAAATTCATTCTATAGAGCAACCAATTGCCGTAAATCAGTTGGATGAAATGGCTAGTTTGTGCGAAAATTCGCCAATCGATATTGCTTTAGATGAAGAATTAATTGGCGTATTTTCACAAGAAAAAAAACAACAACTTTTAGAAAGCATAAAACCACAATATATTATTTTAAAACCGAGTTTAATTGGCGGATTCCAAGGAAGTACAGACTGGATTAACTCCGCAGAAAAATTAGGCATTAATTGGTGGATAACTTCTGCTTTAGAAAGCAATATTGGTTTAAATGCGATTGCACAATTTACCTTTCAATTAAATAATAATTTGCCACAAGGTTTAGGAACTGGAGGTTTATTTACCAATAATTTCGATTCACCTTTAGAAGTGAAAAATGGCGAATTACATTACAATCCAGAGTTCAGTTGGAATTTAAAAAATTTAGATATAAATTAGAAAATGAATTTTATACAAACAGGTTTTAAAGGATTAAATGACTGGTGGATGTATCTTGTTACACTTGTCATTATTTTTGTTGTCATCCAGATAGGGAGCTTGCCTTTGGCGTTTTTTGCACTTAAAGAAGTTGGTTTCGACATGCAAGAATTTCAAATTGCAGCGCAAGATAATTTTATGAAAACAGGAATGGATTCAAGTCTTTTTCTTTTTTTAATGATTTTAACTTTTATTTTTGGGATTTTTGGTTTGTTTATTGGAGTAAAGTTTATTCATAAAAAAAAGTTTAAATGGATCATTACATCCAGACAAAAAGTAGATTGGAATCGTATTTTTTATGCTTTTTTTCTTTGGGCATTTGTTTCATTTACATTTATTGCAATTGGTATTTATTTTGAACCAGAACTTTATATTTGGAATTTTAAACTCGTTCCGTTTCTGTTTTTAGTATTTGTTTCACTAGTTTTTTTACCGTTTCAAACAAGTTTAGAAGAATTTATTTTTCGTGGATATTTGATGCAAGGAATTGGATTAATCGCAAAAAATAAATGGTTTCCATTGGTAATTACTTCTGTAGTTTTTGGTTTACTACACGGTGCAAACCCAGAAATAGAAAAGTTAGGTTATATTGCTTTGGTTTTTTACATAGGAACTGGTTTTTTCTTCGGAATTGTAACTTTATTAGACGAAGGAACGGAACTAGCATTAGGTTTACACGCCGCAAATAATATTGTTGCAGCTATTTTTGTAACTGCCGATTGGACTGTTTTTCAAACTGATGCGTTGTATATTGATACATCAGAACCTTCCGTTGGGTTAGAAATGTTTTTACCAGTATTTGTTGTTTATCCGATTATGATATTTATTTTTTCAAAGAAATATGGTTGGACAAATTGGAAACAAAAATTATTCGGAAGAGTTGAAGAGCCTTTGTTGATTGAAGAAATAAAGAAAAAGGTCGCAACGAATTTCACTAATTAGCACGAATTTTAAAATTTATTAGTTTTAATTAGAGAAATTTGTGTCAAAAAAATAGTTTAATTTATTTTTATTGAATAGTAATAAATTTCATATCGCTTTTAAATTAAACGGAAAATCCTTTTTTTCGTCTGATGAAATTATTGCGTATTCTAAAGAAATTTCAGTTTCAACAAATCAATTTTTAAGCGATTGGTTTTCTGAAGAAGACTTTATTCAAGTACAAACCTCTGGTTCTACGGGAAAACCGAAATCAATTCAACTTAAAAAAGAATTCATGAAAAATTCAGCTAAAATGACTGGCGAATTTTTTAATCTACAAGAAAATACAACGGCTTTATTGTGTTTGTCAACAGATTATATTGCTGGAAAAATGATGTTAGTTCGCGCATTAATTTTAGGTTGGAATTTAGATGTTGTTGAACCCAATTCTAATCCGCTTAAAAAAAATAAAAAAAAATACGATTTTTCTGCATTTGTACCTTTACAGTTAGAAAATTCTTTAGAAAATATCAATCAGATTAAAACGATAATTGTTGGTGGAGGCAAAGTATCCAATTCTTTGCAAACTAAAATTCTGAGTAGTACAACAGCAATTTTTGCCACTTACGGAATGACAGAAACGGTGACACACGTTGCAATTAAAAAACTGAATCAGTTTTCGGCATTGCAATTAGGAACGATGAAGCGATCTCATTTTCAAATCCTACCAAACGTAACAATTTTAAAAGACAATAGAAATTGTTTAGTAATCAATGCGCCAAAATTATCCGTTGAAACAATTATTACAAAAGATATTGTTGAGTTAATTTCTGAAACTGAATTTGAATTATTAGGAAGAATTGACAATGTAATTAATTCTGGCGGAATTAAATTACATCCAGAAAAAATTGAAGATAAATTATCTGCAATTATTTCAACTCGTTTTTTTGTAGCTGGAATTTTAGATGAAATTTTAGGAAAAAAATTAATTTTGGTTGTTGAACGTCAAAGTTCTAAAACTTCAAAATTTCAAAGTTTATTGAGAGAAAAGATAAATAATTTAGAAACACTTTCAAAATTTCAAAAACCAAAAGAAATCTATTTTATTCCTGAATTTATTGAGACTAAAACTGGGAAAATTCAACGGAAAAAAAACTTAGAATTACTTTAGTTAAAGAACTAATTTATACCAATTCTACGGATAAAAGCTCATTACCAAATTTATGCAATGCAGTTTCTATTTTTTTTCTTTTCTCAATTCTAGGTTTTCTATGACCAGTACTATAATGTTGTAATTGCTTTTGATTAACACCTGTTATTCGCTCTAAAGATGCAAAAGACATAATCCCTTTATAATAGTTTAACAAACTTTGCAAATCAAATTTATAGATTATTTCATGTGCTACTTTTAAAATACTTGGAACCTCATCTAAAGAAATAAGCGTTTCAATGGCGTCCAAAACAGACTGTTTCACTTCCTTTATATCTTCTCCCATGGCGTAAACTCCTTTTATATTCTCTGCGTATGCAGAATATCCATCAGATGTTTTTTCAATAGTTATAAAAACTTTCTTCATAATAAATATATTAATAATGAATAATTATAGATTCATTTGTTTTTTAATTTTATTTCTAAGCCTCTTCCAAGTTCTTTTGAACCATGATTGGGAATTACTACTTTTTTTTCGTCTTTAGACCAAATTTCGTGACTTCCTTTTCCTTGTCTATAAAAAGACCAACCGTTCTTTTTTGCTAATCTTAAAAACTCTTTGCATTTCATAGAACATACAGCTTACTTCTATAAAGATAGTGAAAATACTATCAATTACAATATGGAAATTAATTTTATTATAGCACAAAAAAAACCAACGTAAAAAAGTTGGTAATTATAAATGATATTTTATGAATTTTCTTAGAAAAAATTTAAAATATAGTAATTCTATATTTCCATAGAATGATAAACAGAATTTACGTCATCATCTTCTTCTAATTTTTCTAGTAATTTTTCCACGTCTGCTTGTTGGTCTTCATTTAATTTAACTGTTGTAGTCGGGATTCTTTCAAAACCAGATGATAAAATTTCTATATTATTTTCTTCAAAATAAGATTGGATAGAACCAAATTGTTCAAATGGAGCGTAGACAATTACTCCTTCTTCGTCATCAAAAATCTCTTCGACTTCAAAATCGATTAATTTTAATTCTAATTCTTCCAAATCAGTCGTAATGTCTTCCTTTTTTATAGTAAACGTACAAACATGATCAAACATAAAAACTACAGAACCAGATGTTCCAAGGCTTCCATCGCCTTTATTAAAAGCAGCTCTAACATTTGCAACAGTTCTATTGTTATTGTCAGTTGCGGTTTCTAATAGAATTGCGATTCCATGAGGCGCATAACCTTCAAAAAGTACTTCTTTATAGTCTGCCGTGTCTTTGTCTGTTGCTTTTTTTATGGCTCTTTCAACATTTTCCTTCGGCATATTTGCTGCCTTTGCATTTTGCATTACCGCTCTTAAACGTGAATTAGCATCAGGATTTGGACCGCCTTCTTTAATCGCCATTACAATATCTTTCCCAATTCTGGTAAAGGTTTTTGCCATTGCTGACCAACGTTTCATTTTGCGTCCTTTTCTTAATTCGAATGCTCTTCCCATTTCTGTTTATTGTTTTTTGAAGATTAATCTAACTAAGCAAATGTATAAATAAGTAGCACATTTTACAATGTTTTAATTGATGGATTTTTGATGATAAAAAATCTTTTGAAATTGTAGTCGATTTTTAAATTAAGATATAAAATTGGTCAATTTGGTGTTTTTTAAAGTTATTTTTTAATAGAAATATACCTAATAGTAGGTATTGTTTTTTTTAATTAATCTAATTATTTTTATAAATAATTTAAACAATACAAATATGAAAAAAATTACTTTATTGCTTTTTACTTTCATCACTACTTTTTTGGTGGGTCAAGACAAACTAACTTCTAATTTATCTGAATATTTCGATGGTACAAGTTGGGTTAACAATGGTAGGTCAGAATTTACTTATGATAACAGTAGAAATTTAACAGAAGAAATAGAATTATATTGGGATAGTTCATCTTCTCAATGGGTTAAATATTATGTAACAAAATATTCTTATAATTCAAATAACAAAGCTACCTCTGAAACTTATGAAAACTACGATTCAAATGGCAATATTACAACAGAACAAGATAGAACTATATATACATATAATTCTAATGGCAATTTAACTCAAATATTAGAAGAGGAATACGAAAATTCTAATTGGGTAAATGAAGGTAAAATTGATTTAACATACACTAACAACAGACTTTCTTCAGCTTTAGGTTATGAATGGAATGGAACAGCATGGGTTTTTGGAGTTGATGATTCATTTAGATTAACTATAAGTTATTATGCAAATGGAAAAGTTAGTTTATCAGAATCTGATAGTTGGAATGGAACAGATTGGATTGATTCTGATAGAACTGTTTATACTTATGATGCTAATAATAGAATGATTATTGACGATGGACAGACTTGGGACGGAACAAATTGGATTTCAGATTACAAAAATGAATATACGTATGATGCCAATGGAAATACAATTACACAAATAGAATCTTATTTAGATAATGGTGTTTTTACGGCACAACCTATAGAAACCATAACTTTTGATACTTCTCAATCAATGTCAAATTTTTCACATCCTTTTAGAGATAAGACAGGTCTTGATGTTATATTTCCTTCAAATGTAATCGTTAATAAAATTCTTGGAAAATCTTCAACAAATTACAGAAAAACATTTAATTACGGAGAAGCAACTGCAAGCACAAATGATTTTAATCTAGCTTATTTTTCAGTATATCCAAACCCAATATCTTCAATTTTAAATATTTATGACAGTAATTTTTCTTTAAAAAGTGTTGAGATTTTTAATACTATTGGAAAAAAAGTTCTTACCTCGAAAAAGAATACAATAAATATAGAAAACCTATCAAAAGGAATTTATTTAATTAAAATTGAAACGGAAACCGGTAAATTTGCTACAAAAAGAATCGTGAAAAATTGAAAGAATTAGTACTTTAAATTAACCACAAATTCAAAAATTTAATTTTTTGAATTTGTGTTTTTTTTATTTTAAAACCTCATAAGATTGTTTCGCTATTTCCATTTCTTCATTGGTCGGAATTACTAAAATCTTTACTTTAGAATCTTCTGTTTGGATTTCTCTGAGCTCTTTAGAACGGGCATCATTTTTAGAATTATTTAATTTAATTCCTAAAAATTCTAAATCTTCTGAAGCTAATTTTCGCATTAAACTAGAATTCTCTCCAATACCAGCAGTAAACACAATCGCATCCAAACCGTTCAAAATCGTTGCGTGAGAACCAATAAATTTTTTAATTCTATATCCAGTAATTTGTAGTGCATTAATGCAATCTTTGTTTCCTTTTGCAGCTTCACTTTCAATTTCACGTAAATCAGAAAAACCGGTTAATCCTTTTAAACCAGACTCTTTTTGTAATAAATGATTGACTTCATCCGCAGAAATATTTAATTTTTTCATCAAAAAGAAAATCACAGATTGATCGATATCGCCAGCACGAGTTCCCATAACTAAGCCATTCATTGGACCTAAACCCATGGAAGTGTCAATACATTTTCCATCTTTTATGGCAGAAATACTACATCCATTTCCCAAATGAATGGTAATGATATTTTCTGATTTCTTCCCTAAATAAGCCATCGCTTTTTCGGCAACATATTTATGACTTGTTCCATGAAAACCGTACGCTCTAATTTTGTGTTCTTCCAAAAAGGAATTTTTAATGGCATATTGATATGCTTTTTTTGGCATCGTTTGATGAAAAGCGGTATCAAAAATTGCAATTTGTTTTGCTGATGAAAAAATAGTTTCCGCAATTTCAATTCCCATTAAATTCGCTGGATTATGCAATGGTGCTAGATTAAATAATTCACGAATATTTTCTTTTATTTCCTCCGTAATTAAAACCGTTTTACTGAATTTACTTCCGCCATGAACAACTCTGTGACCAACGGCATCAATCTCATCAACCGTTTTTATAACACCATTTTTATGGTCTAAAAGTGTTGCTGCAATCTTTTGTAATCCTATTTTGTGATCTTTAATTGCTAACGTTTCAGATAATTTTTCACCATCTTTTTCATGCGAAAAAATAGCATCATCATAACCAATTCTTTCAATTAAACCGACACATTTCACAACTTCTGAAGGCATTTCTATCACTTGGTACTTTAAAGATGATGAACCTGCGTTTATAATTAAAATATTCATTTTTTTACTTTTGATTTGCCTGAATAGCAGTTAATAAAACGGTATTAAAAATATCATCAACAGTACAACCTCTGCTTAAATCGTTTACTGGTTTGTTTAAACCTTGCAACATTGGTCCAATTGCCAAAGCACCAGTTTCTCGCTGAATTGCTTTGTACGTATTATTCCCAGTATTCAAATCTGGAAAAATTAAAACCGATGCTTGTCCAGCAACTTTAGAATCTGGCATTTTTGTTTTCGCAACAGACATATCAACCGCAGCATCATATTGGATTGGACCTTCAATTAATAAATCAGGTCTCAACTCTCGAACAATTTGAGTCGCTTTTCTTACTTTTTCTACTTCTTCGCCTTTTCCAGAACTTCCAGAAGAATAAGAAAGCATGGCTATTTTTGCTTCAATACCGAAAGCTTCAGCAGAATGTGCTGAAGAAATTGCGATTTCTGCTAATTGTTCTGCATTCGGATTCGGATTTACGGCACAATCGCCCATTACCGAAACTCGATCTGACAAACACATAAAAAATACAGAAGAAACTACAGAAACGCCAGGTTTTGTTTTAATAATTTGCAATGCAGGTTTTATAGTGTGCATTGTAGTATGTATTGCACCAGAAACCATGCCATCTGCCAATCCATTATGAATCATTAGCGTTCCAAAATAAGAAACATCTTTCACTAAATCTAATGCTGTAGTTTCTGTCATTCCTTTACTTTTCCTAACCTCGTAAAGGGTTTTTGCAAAAGAATCATTATAAATAGAATCGTCTGGATTCAAAATATTAATTTTCTCCAAATCTATTTGTAAACCAATTTGATCACATTTTAATTGGATGGATTTTTTATCGCCCAATAATGTTAAATCAACAATATTTAAGAGTTGCAAACGGGCTGCAGCTTCAAGAATTCGCTCGTCGTTTCCTTCTGGCAACACAATGTGTTTTCTGCTTTCTTTAGTTTTTTGCAACAAATTATATTGAAACATGCTTGGCGTTAATCTTGCTGAGCTAAAAGAAGTTAGAATATTTGATAAACCTTCTACATTTACATTCGTATCAAAAGTATCTAAAGAAAGTAATATTTTTTTATTGTTTGATGCATAAATTCTTGATTTTACAGCACCAATTCTGTTTGATATTCCAAATGTGCCACCTTTTACCGCAATAATTGGAACGGTAGATTGCACACCTTCAATCAATTTTAAAATAGAATCTTCTGGAACTAAATTTCCTGTCAAAATAATTCCTGCAATTTTGGGATAATTACTAGAAGCATTTGCTTGCAATGCGCCCAAAATAATATCTGCTCTGTCTCCAGGCGTTATTACTAAAGCATTCTCTTTGATCCTGGTTAAATAATTTCGCAGTTGCATTGCACCTGTACTGTAGCTACTTATAGTATTGTCTAAAAATTGAGCACCAAAAATAACATTTCCATCCAATGCTTTTACAATTTCTTTTACCGTTGGATTTGCTAAAAATTCTACTTTAGGAATAATATCTATCTGAACTTTTTTAGGAATGATTTTCTTTAGTTCATTTCCAATAAATTCAATTTCATCTTCTTCTGTTTTGTTGGCAATTATCCCGATTACATCAACTTCTTTATCAGTAAACGATTTGTAAGAAAGCTGTAAATTATGAATAAATTCACTCTTTGTTTTTCCGTTTCCAGCACCAACAATTAAAACAGGGATTCCCAAGTTTTTAGCAATCATTAAATTTACATCAAGCTCTGTAAAGCCGCCAGCTCCAGAAAAATCTGTTCCTTCTACTAAAACGTAATCGAATTTAGTTTCTAGAATTTTGAATTTTTCAATCACTTTTTGAATTACGGTTTCTTCTTTTCCTTGACTTAATAAACGAACAATTTCATGTTGATGATAAGCAAAACAATCATCATAAGTCATGTCTAAATTAAAAAAATTGATGGCTGTATTAATGTGATTATCAACTTCATCTTTTTTATCAACAGTAATAATGGGTCTAAAATAACCCACTTTTGCAGATTTGGTGAGCATCATTCTTAAAACGCCCAACGAAATTAAAGATTTGCCACTGTTTTCTTCAATAGTTGATATGTATATTGCTTTACTCATTTTGTAGAATTATTGTGCAAAAATAGGGCATAAAAAAAAGACCAATTGTGATTTTGGTCATAAATTTAAGAGAAAAATTATTTTTAAATTATTTATAAAGTTTATTCACCCAATTTGTCATTCCGTAGGAATCTCACGCATCTTAACTTCAGTTAGTTTATTTTTACTCAAGTTTCGCAGGTCAATACCCCTTGAAAACAAAGAGAAAAAGAATAAAAAAAGTAGCATTTTTATTCCTTTAAGTCGCTAAATTTCAGTATCTTAAAGGCGTAATTCCAATACGCTAAAAATGCTACATACCAAAGATATTAA
>Ga0209390_10001752_pt1 | contig 40494 bp, 19 predicted proteins | sample BON01_FD_187212 | JGI IMG/M metagenome (GOLD analysis project Ga0209390, IMG submission 187212) | Freshwater microbial communities from Lake Bonney liftoff mats and glacier meltwater in Antarctica - BON-01 (SPAdes) (version 2) | ecosystem: Environmental > Aquatic > Freshwater > Ice > Glacier...
GGGGGGGGGGGGGGGGGGGGGGGGGGGGGCGGGGGGGGGGGGGGGGGGGGGGGGGGGGGGGGGGGGGGGTTGCGGCAACAGACGCGCGGCGCGGCGGCGGCGAGCAGCGCGCGGCGGCGGCAGCGGCGGCAGGTTCCGTTTCTCTGTCGTCGCCATCTCTTGTGGGCCTCTCTTGTGTTTAGAGGCGGGGCGAGTTGGGGGCGGTCGGAATCGCTTGTCCCTTTGTTTTTGTGCGTTTGTTTTGTGTTTTGACAGCTGCCGAGGCTTTCTCTCGAAGAAACCTCTCGCGCCGTCCGGAGCGCTGGGCGCGGGGGGGGAAAATCCGGAGCGCTGGGCGGGGGGGGAAAATCAGACGCAACAAAACGGCGGCGCCCCCTCCTTCTCCTCCAGGCCGTCCCTCTCCGCACGACACGCAGGATGAGCAAGAGCGTGAGAGGAGGGAGCACAGCGAGGGAAGAGGCGGGCGCGCGCGCACAGCGGGGGAAAATGTTGGTTGGTGATGGTGGTAAAAAAAAGACGGACGAGGGAAGCGGGGGGGGGCGGGCGCATGAGCGTATTGGGGCGGCAAAAAGCGGCGCTCTTTGGGGGGTTGGTTTGGTTGGGTGGCTGTGACGTGGTAAGTTGGTTCTTCGAGGGAGAAAAAAAGGGTTGCGCGTGTGATGGGCGGAGAGGGACGGCCTGGAGGGACCCAAAAACGAAACGAATGAAAGCCCACAGGCCAGCGACGGGAGGAGAGACGGGAGGATGAACTGGGTCGGGCAGCGGGCGCCGGCGTCTCCGCGGGCCGCGCTTGCTCCGAGCGTCCCTTTGTTTCCGCGTCCTCGTTTCTTTGTGTTGCTTCTTGTTGTGTGTGGGGTGGGGGGGGGGTCTCGGGAGCACGGGGGAAATAGTATACACCACCAGGACGGCATGGGCATCGAGCATGTCTGGTCGAAGGTCGTTTTTGGGTGCGGCAAACACGCCCGCGCGCGCCGCGTCTTTTTGGGGCGCGCCGGCGCGGGGTGTTTTTTTTTCCGACCGCAGGGGCGGCTGCGCGCGGCCGGCGGCCGGCCGAGCGCGTGTGTTTTGCGTTTTGTGTTTCGCGTACTTTTGTTATGATAGGAGAGGGTGGCACGGGAACGGATCGCTCAGGTCTGGGGGCCGAGCCTTTGGGATGGTGGCGAAGATGTGCGGAGGAAAAGCAAGAAAGGCGGCACGTGATTTTTTTGTTTTTTGAGGCGCCCGCGGCGCGATCGCGTTTTTTTGTTTTTTTTGCCCTGTTTCCCTTTTCTCACAGGCTGCGCACGATGTCGGCAAACTCGAACGCGTCGATCCCCTGGATCTTCTGCCGCTGCGGCGGCGCCGTGCGCGGCATAGCGCGCGGCACGCCGGGCGCGGCGGCAGCGGCGGCCGCGGCGGCCGCGGCCGCCGCGCGCGCCGAGGGCGACGGCGGCGGCATAGAGGCCGAGTGGAGGAGCCGCGCGACGCCGCCGGGGCCGCCGCCGCCGCTCGGGCCGCCGCCGCCGCCGCTGCCGGGCACGCGCAGCGGCGGCATCGACGGGCGGCGCCCGAGCGAGCCGGCGACGGCCGTGGGCGACGAGGGCTGGATGTCGAGGCTGGCGCGGCGCATGGAGGGGCTGTACATCAAGCCCGAGGGGGAGGGGAGCGACGAGGCGGGGAAGAAGCCTGTTTGGGGTTTGGGTGTTTTTTTTGGGTGGGGGGGGGCGGTGAGTTTGCGCTCTTCGCTCGAAAAACAGGCTGCCCCTCCGTCCCTTTTGCCCGTGAATTTCGGCGCGGGGGGGCGCAATGGCGGGGGCGCGCGCGGGGCGTCGGATCAGAACGGCGCCGAAGATTCCAGGTACGCGGGCGGGTCGGGGGACGGGGGGTCGAGGGGGAGGGCGTCCCCGAAGAGCAAAACTGCTCGGGAAGAGCAAAACTGGGCACACGCCTCGCCCGCCGCGCGCCGTCGTCGCGCGGGCGCCTTGCGTCCAGATGGATAAGCCCGGGTCATCATCCTGCGGCCACGCATCGCGCGCGCCCAGTGGCGGGGCGATCGCGGCGCGCGGGGGCGCCTGGAAAAAACGGGTGAGGAAAAAGGGGGGGGTCGTCGCCCAAAAAAGGTGCGCGTCGTGGTCGTCTCGTCCCGACTCACCGCGCGACTCGAACGACCCGCGCCCGACCGTCGAGTGGGAGAAGGCGGAGTCTCCCGCCGCCGAGTCCATGGACGCGCGCGGCGGCTCTGCGGTGGTTTGGGCGGCGATTGATTGTTGGCGAAGCGATTAGATTTTGACACCCTCCCTCTCTCCCTCTCGCTGGTCTCTCTCTCTGTGAGCTCGCTCGCTCACCATCCATCATGAGGCCCGAGCCGCCAAAGTCGTTGAACGACGGCGGGCGCGCCAGCGACGACTGGCGCGCGAACGACGAGAAGAAGCTCATCTGGAGGCGTGTGTCGGGGTTTGGGGGAGGGGGGGCCTCGAGTTCCGCTTCTCTCTCTGCGTCCAACCCTTTGGCTTGTGCGAGTGTTTGTGTGGTGGGCGCGCGCGTGAGGTTGATTGGTTGTGTTTGTAGCGAGCGCTTGTGTGAAGAGGAGGAAGGTAGCGCGCGGGAGAGGCATCGTCAAAAAGTGTTTTCCGTCGGCGGCGCGCGGGCGTCGTCTCTCTCTCGCCCGTCCTCGTCGCCGCCACGTAGGACGCGCCGGCGGGTTCGGGAAAGCAGGGGGATGCTCTCTCTCTCCAAACGGGGCTATTTTTCGCTAGAACAAGGAGGCCTCTCAGTACCCGGCCTGCTGGTCGACCAGGTTGGCTCCCAGGGCGCGCGCCAGGGCCGACCTCTCCGCGAGCGTAGCAGCTGCAGCAGCGCAGTCGCCGCCGCTTCCGGCCACCCGCTCGCCGCCCGCCGGCTCGCCGCCGGACCCGACGCCCACCCGCTCGCCGCCGACGACCGCCCGCCAAGCGTTGCCGACCTGCTCTGCGGCCGCCGAGACCTCCGTGAACGCCGCGCTGTGCGGCGTGATGACCACGTGCGGGTGCCGCCACAGGGGCGAGTCGGGCGGGAGCGGCTCCCGGTCGAACACGTCGAGCAGCGCCATGTCCAGGCGGGGGGCGCCCTCGTCGCGGCCGCCGCTTCCTTCTGTGACGCCGCCTACGCCGCCGTCCCCCACGCCGTGCCCTTTTTCGCCGTCGGGCGGAGGGCCGAGCGCCGCCAGCACGGCCGCGGCGTCGACGTGCGCGCCGCGCGCGCCGTTGATCAGGCAACCCCCCGGTCGCATGCGCGCGAGCAGCTCCGAGTCCACCACGCGCACGGTCGCGCGCGTGAGCGGCAGCAGCACGACGAGCACGTCCTGCCCCTCGCAAAACGCGCGCAGCGCCGCGCGGCCGCCCGCCGCCTCCTCGCCGCCGCCTCCGCCGCCGCCGTCCTCGGGGGGCGGGCCGCACACCCGCACGTTTCGCAGCTGCCCCTCCGCTCGCGCCCCGTCGCCCCGGCCCCCCCGCCGCGCCCACGCGCTCACCCGGTAACCCATCCCCGCCAGCAGGCCCGCCGCCGCCCGCCCCATCAAACCAAAACCGAGCACAGCGACGCGGACGTCCCTCGCGTCGCGGTTGTGCCCCCGCTCGATCGCGGCGCCGGCCCAGTGCCCCTGGCGCTGCGCCCGCGCGTAGTCGAGCATGCGGCGCTGCCACGTGAGCACGCCCCAGGCGACCCAGGCGGCCATGCGGGACGCCATGTGGGGGTCGACGATGCGGGCGACCAGGGGCGGCAGGCCGGCGGGCTCGGGGCGCGCCGCGGCCGCCGCGCCGCCGCACCCGCCGCCGCCGCCGCCAGCGCCCTCTCCTTCTTCCTCTCTTTCTGCCCCCCCCTCCTCCTCCTCCTGCTGCTCCTCCCCCCTTGCCCCCGGCGGCAGCAGGCACGGCGTCGCCGGCACCACCTCGGCCCCGTCCGGCCCGACCACGGCGGGCGAGCCCAGCAAAAAGTCGACGCCGGCGCCGAGCGAGAGGACCAGGCGCAGGCCCGCGCCGCAGCGGTCGAGCAGGCCGGGCGGCTGCTTCCACACGGCGGCCATGCGCACGCGCGGCCACGCGTTCCGGGCGTCGAGCTCGGCGGGGGTGGCGAGGGGGACGCCGTGGGCCTCGATGGCGAGGCGCAGCTCGCCGGCGGTGGCCATGGCTGTTGTTTTTTGTTGTTCGAGGCGTGGTTTGATTTTTGAGGGGGAGCGAGTGAGCAAACGGGCGACGACGGCGCGACAAAAACGATCTCGCGGTGGCATGACGTGTGACAGATGAAACGACCTTACTGGTGCTGTAGAGGGCGAGGGGACCGCCATCGTCCATCCGGTCGTGATCGGTCATTCGGAGGAGCAAGCGCTCGATGACGGCGGGGTGGTTTCGTGGGAGGGGAAGAGAGGCCCTACGTCACGCGACCCACGCGACCCGAGCCGTACTGCTGCCGCTGCGACTCCTGCTGCTGCGCTCACAGCTAGAAAAGGAATGGACGGTCCCTTGATGGCGTCCTGCGATGCGGTTCGGTCAGTGGGGAAAGAGCAGGGCCGGCGACTCTGGTCGGGGAGCGGCGACGGCGGGCGTCCCAACGGCGGAGCGGGATGCACGTCGCGACGGTTGCGCCGCATCGTTTGTGGGCTCGGGATACAGACACACCGCGCGCGCGCCTACAACGCAACAGCCGCACCATCGTTGACACACTTCAAGCCAACCGACCACATTGCCTGGACTCAAAAGCGCAACGCACACACCGATTTTGCAAATCCGTCTGATGCTGCGCGCCGCCCTCCTCCGCGGAGGAGGAGCAGGAGCGGGAGGCGGCGCGACGATCGGGACCACTCCAGGCAGCGTGCCCTCGATGCTCGCCTGGTGGAGCCGAATCAGTGTTGCCGCGGCAGCAGGAGGACCGACGCGCTTGCCGCCGCTCAGCGCCGCCGCCGCCGCCCGCTGCCTCCATTCCTCTCCTCCCGCCGCAGCAGCAGCAGCAGCAGCAGCAGCAGCAGCAGCAGCAGCAACAACATCCCCACCGACGAGCGAGGAGGCACGCAGCACCGCCCAAAACAACAACGCCGAGAGCAACACCTGGCCCGCGCACCTGCCCGCCAGCCTCGACACCCCGGCCGCGCGCGAGGAGTTTGCGCTCCGCGCCGCCGCGCGCGCCGCCGCGCTCGAGCGGCGGGCGGCGCGGCCGGACGCCCAGTACCGCGCCGACCTGGTTCAGTTCAACCGCGCGCGGGCGGCGTGGCGGCGCGAGGTCGCGGGCCTGCGCAACCAGTGGGCGTCCGAGCATCGCGCGGCGACCGAGGCAAAGGGGCGGCGCGCGTCGGCCGCGCGCGCCGAGGCCGCCCGGCTGCGCGCGGCGCGCGACGAGGCCGGCGCCGAGGGCCGCGCCGGCGCGGCGCTCGCGCGCGGGACGCGCGCCGCCGAGCGCGCGGTCGCGGCGGCCGAGCGCCGGCTCGCGGCCGCGCAGCGCGACGCCATCCGCGGCAACGTGCTCGCGCACTACCGCGCGCAGCAGCGCGAGGCGGTGCTTGAGGCCAGCCGCGCGTGGGTGCCCCCAGAGGAGCTGGCGGCGCGCGTGCGGGCGGCGCTCGACGCGCCCGCGCCGCTGTGAAAGAGAGAGAGAGAGAGGGAGGCAGGGTTATGTTTTCGACGGCCGGGTCGACCGCGACACGTGTAAGTGCTTGCGTTATTTGACTGCCGCGTCTGCGTGCGCGCGATGCACACGAATGCCGAGCTTCCCAATCTTTTGCGGGTCGCGACTGCCGACGCGCGACGCCCGACGCCCGGCGCCCGCCGCCCGACGCCGCGTGCGAGGGGCGTCTTACTTGCCTGCCCCCTCAGTCGTTGTGGTACTACCATACTATCCCACGCGATCGACCGACTCCTGTATGCCTGGCGATCGAGCCAAAGATGGCGGCGGCCGCGGGCCGAGCCACCGGCTGTCGACGGCCCCCCCTCCCCCCCGCGCTCCTCCGCTTTCGGTCGCGGTGCTCGATCGCGGCCGTCCGGTCCACGCGCGCGCGGCCAAATTGGCCGACTTGGTGTGCTGGAGGCACCTGGAGGGCAGGCGCCGATGCGTCGCCTATGGAGCCGACGTGTCGCCCTGGGCCGACGTCGACGTCGTCGTGGCGCCGCTGATGCGCGGACGGAGCGCGGCGAGCGGCGGCGACGGCGGCGGCATCGGCGGCGGCGACGGCGACGGCATCGGCGACGGCACGGGCGGAGACGTCAACGCGCGCGTGCTCGCCCACGCCGCGCGCGTCGTCGCCGCGCTGCGCGAGTCCGGGCTCAGCGCCGCGGGCTGCCCCCGCGGCGCCACCCCGGCCGCCGCGCGCGCCGCGCTCGAGCGGGCGGGCGTGCCGATCCGCGCCGACGTGGGCGCCCGGGAGGCGGCGGGGACGGCGGCAGCGGCGGTCGCGGCCGGGGCGGGGACCGTCGCCCTGTCCCTGCACCCGGCGCTCGAGCTGCAGGAGGCCCCTGAGGGGGAAGCGGAGCATCCGGCGACGGCGGCGGCGGTGACCCTGGCCCTGCGCGCGCTGCGGGCCGCGGGGCGCGCCGACGGCGTGCCGCTGCAGGCCGCGGGAGAGGTGTGCCTCCGGGCGCTGGACGGGGCGCGCGAGCGGCCGGGGCGGCGGCGGCCGCACCACGGGGAGGACGGGCCGGACGCGGACGAGGACGACGCGGCCCCTTGTTGGCCGCCCGAGCTGTCGGCCGCCCCGGCCGCCCCGGAAGAGAGCGAGGGGGAGGAGGGGGACGCCGAGGAGGAGGAGGCCGAGGACGGAGGCTCGGAGCAGCAGCAGCATTGCGGGCGGCGGCGGCAGCGGCAGCAGCAGCGGCGGCGGCGGCGGCGGCAAGGGCCCGACGCCCTGCTGCCGGCCGGGTGGTGCGACCGCCTGCACCTGCGGCGGTCCTGGTGCGCGCCGCACGCGCGCTGGCTGCTCGGGGTCGCGCGGGGCCCCTGCCACTGCGGGGGCGCTTTGGGCGGGCACCCGGCGCTCGCCGAAGTGCTCGCCGCGGCCGAGTCGGCGCTCTGCCGCCGGCACTGGAGGCGCCAGCAGGAGCCACATGCGCCGCCGCGAGCGCAGCTGGCGTTCGAGTGGATCCCGCCGCTGCCGCCAGACGGCCACGCTGCTCCGCGGCCTGAGCCCGAGCGCGCGTCCCTCTTTGTCACGGGCTTTGACGAGAGGGTGCCCGCGGCGCAGGCGCGGTCGACGATCCTGGCGGCGCTGGCGCCGCTGGCCTCTTGGGCGTCGGCGGGCGGGAACAAGCGCGGCGGCGGCGGCGGCGGCGGTGTCGGCAGCGCCACCTTTCGCGTCGCGGTGAGCAAGGGGTCGGCCGGACGCACGCGAGGGTGGGCGCGCGTCACGGTGCCCGCCGAGCTCGCCGGTGCCGCGCTGGCCGCGCTCTCGGTGGGCGGCAGCGGCGGGCCCCTGACCGCCTCGCGGGCGCTCGGCCGCGCCGACGCGCTCTTCCCGCGACTGCCGCCGGCCGGGAGGCTGAGGCTGCGCCTGGACCCCGTCGCGGCCTTTAGCGTGATGGACCAGCCGCTCGCCGAAAAGTTGGCGGAGGCACTGGCGGCGCTGGCGGCGGCGACGGCGGAGGCCGACCTGGGGACGGCCGCAGGAGGAGGAGAAGAGGACCGAGCCCCCCAACCCCCGCCCCGCCCCTTGCACGCCGTCGACGCCTGCGCCTGCGCGGGCGGCAGCGCGCTCGCGCTCGCCCGGCGCTTCGCGCGCGTGACCGCCGTCGAGCTGGACGCCGACCGCGCGGAGGACCTGGCGCACAACTTTGCCGCGGCGGCGTCGTGGAGGCCGGTTCTGGACGGCGCCGCCGACCGGGACGGCGCCGGGGCCGCGAGGGGGGGGCCGCCGCCGGGCTGGTGGGTGGAGCTGCGGCAGCCCCCTTGCGGCGAGGAGGAGGAGGAGGCGGGGATCTGGCCTCGAGACGGCGGCTGCGACGGCGGCGACGGCGACGCCGGGGCATGGCCGCCGATCCCCCGCGAGCGGCGCGCCGTCGTCGCGTGCGCCGATTCGCTGCGTCTGCTGCTCCGGCCCGAGACGCTGCTTGGCGCGACGGCGACGGGCGCGGCGGGCGGCGCGCCGCTGCCGCCGCCGCTGCCGCCCGGCTTTCGCCTGGGCGGGCCGCCGCTCGACGTCGTGTTTTTTGACCCGCCGTGGGGCGGGCCGCAGTACAGGGAGGACGACGGCGAGGACAACGAGGACGACGAGGCCGGCGGCGCGGCGCCCACCGACTGCCACGCCCCGGTCGTCGTCGCCGCCAAAAGAGCGGGGGCGGGCGAGACCAACAGCGCGCCGCCGGGCGACCTGCTCTTTGGCGGCGCGCCGCTGGCGGGCGCGTGCGCTGCGCTCCTCGCGTCAGGCCGCTGCCGCATCGTCGCCGTGCGCCTGCCCGCGTTCGCGGTGGACGCGCGCGTTTTTGCGGCCAAGGTCGCGCGGCGGCTGGCGGCGGGAGCTCCTCCCGTGGCGCTGCTGGCGACGTGGGGCCGCTCGGCGGTGGTGGTGCTGATTGCTGGAGGGGAGCGCGACGGCGGCGGGGCGGCGGCGGCGGCTCGAGCGGCAGCGGCGTCGACGGGCGGTGGCGGGCGCTTGGGTCGCGCCCTGAAGACGCACGAGTTTGCGCTCATAACGCCGCCGCATGGATGAATTCGACAGACTCTAATCAAACCAATCGTTACACGCGCGCGCGCGGACCCCATTCTCTGGTTGCCCCGACAGGCGCGGAAGCACACGGTCGTTCTTCCACGGCTTGACGCGTCACCCCCGCCTCGCTCCGCATCCGCGCAATGAGGGCCTCCCCGATGAGGGGGCTCGCGGGCGCGTCGATGCGGCACGGCGCGCACCGGACCGTCGTCGCATCACTGGCGCGGCGGTCACTGGGCGCGTCCTCTTCCTCCGTTCGCGCGCGCGTGTCGCCTCTCGGCCTGCTGCCGTCGCGGGAAGCGGAGGGGCGTCGGCGTCGCGCCATCATCCCCCCCTCGGCCTTGCCCCCTCAGCAGCAGCAGTGGGGGCCAGGCCCGCCGCCGCAGCGACAGCGGCCTCCGAGTGCCGCAGGTCCGCCGCCTTCGATGCCTTTCCCGCAGCAGCCGCAGCCACAGCAGAACCAACAGCAGCCACGGCCTCCTGCCCCCACTGGCGGGGGCCCGCCGCCGACGGCCGGGCCGCCGACGCAGGGCCGCCCTCCCCCGCAACGACCACTGCGGCCATCACAGGAACAACAACAGCCGCCGCGCCCCCCGCTCTCCGGACCGCCTCCTCCTCGTCCGGGCGGGCCTTATGCAGGTCCTCTGCCGTACCCCCACATGCCTCCGCCGCCGCCGCCCTTTGGCTACGCCCCGGGCCAGGCCCCGCCCCGCATGCCGGCGCCGCCGCCGCCGCCGCCGCCCGGCGCCGGCAGCGGCAGCGGCGGCGGCGGCGGCGACTTGGCGGCCGCGCCGGGCGGCAGCCGCGGCGCGCGCCGCGCGTGGGCCGCCCTCGAGGGCTTCTCCCTGCTCGCGTGCGTGGCCGGCAGCCTGGCCGCCCTGCTCGGGTGGCTCAGCCCTGCCGCCGCCCTGGCCCTGCCGCTGGTTCTGCCCGTCGTCGCGCTCGCTGCCTCGCGGCAGCGCGCGCGCCTCGCCGCCGAGGACGCGCGGTCGGCGGGCCGGCGCGCGGCGGCCGCGGCGGCCGCGGCCGTCACGCGCGACGTGGCGGTGCTCGCCCGGGCCCAGCGCGCGGCCGCCGAGGACGTGCGGCGCGACGTGCGCGCGCTGGCGGCACAGGTGGCGGCGGCGGCGGCGGCAGACGCTGGCCCGCGGGCGGCCGCCCCCGCGGGATCCTCCTCTGCAGACGGCGGCAATCCGCAACAGCAGCAGCAGCAGCAGCAGCAGCAGCAGCAGCAGCAGCAGCAGCAGCAGCAGGCCCTGGCGGCCATGATCGCCGGGCGCATGTCCAACCTCGAGGCCAAGCTCGGCGCGCTCGAGGCCGCCGCCGTGGGCGCCGGGCGCGCGGCCGTCGATGCAGCCGCCGGCGCGCGCGCGCTGCCGGATGCGCTCCGGCACGAGGCGCGCGGCGCGGCGGCGGCGCTGGCGCAGGACCTGCGGCGGGCGGCGGCCGAGGCTGTGGCGGCCGGGGAGGGTTCGGCGGTCGGGGCGGTGGACGCGCGGATGGGGTCGCTCGAGGGCGCCGTCGGCGAGCTGCTGGCGCGCAGCGAGGCGGCGGCCGGCTTTGGCGGCGGCGGCAGCGGCGGCAATGGCGGCCAGGGCAGCAACGGCGGCGGCGGCGGCCTCGGCCTCTACGCCGCCCTGCGCGCCGAGCTGGCCGCGGCCACCGAGCCGCTGCTCAAGCGCGTCGAGGCCGCCGCGAGCGCCGCGGGCGCGGCGGCCAGCGCCGCCACGGCGGCCGTCGCCGGCACGGCAGGGGGAGGCCCTCTGCAGCAGGCGGCGGCGCTGCCACTGGCCCCGTCGTCGGCGGCGGCGGCGGCGGCCGGCGCGGGCGCCAACGGCGGCGACGGCGCCGGCGCCGGCACCACGCAGGAGGCCGAGTTTTTCGACCTGAGCGGCGTCGTCCCCGCGCTGTCGCCGTCCGACTCGGCCGTCGAGAGCGGCAGCGACACCGACGGGGAGGACGGCGAGCGGCAGGGATCGCAGCAACGGCAGCAAGTGGCGGCCGGTCTCCAGCAACAACAACAGCAGCAGCAGCAGCAGCAGCAGCAACACGAGCAGCAGGAGCGTCGGCTCGAGCAGCTCGCGCGCGCCCTGCGGCCCGTGGTTGCCGAGGCGCTGTCCGGCGCGCTCGGGGCGCTGCGCGAGCGCCAGGACCGCGCTCTGGCCCTGCTGTCGGCCCCGCCGCGGCCCGCGCCGCTCGCGGAGGTGCAGTGGGACGCGCTCGGGCGGCGGCTCGCGGCGCTCGAGCAGACGGTGCTGAGGCGGGCAGCGGGGGGAGCGGGAGCGGGAGCGGGCGGCGGCGGCGGCGGCGGCGGTTTGAGCGTCGAGCAGCAGCAGCAGCAGCAGCAGCAGCAGCAGCAGCAGCGGCAGCAGCGGCAGCTCCTGGCCGCCGTGTCGGACGACGTCGCGCTCGTGCGCAGCGAGGCGTCGGCCCTTGCGGCCGCGCAGCGGGCGCTCGGGGACGACCTCGCGCGCCGCATCGCCGAGCAGGGGCAGTCGGCGGAGCGGGCGCTGTCGCGGCTCGCCGAGCAGGTGGCGGCCGCGGCGGCAGAGGCGTCGGCGGCAGAGGCCCGTCTGTCGTCGGCGGCGTCGTCTTTGGCAGCAGCAGGGGACGAGCAGGGCCGAGCGGCGGCGGCGGCCGCGGCGGCCGCGGCCGCGGGCGAGGCCGCCGCCTCCCGCGTGGGCGAGCGCCTGGCCGCCGGCGTGGGCGAGGCGCTCGCGGCCCTGCGCGCCGAGGTGGCCGAGGCGTCGGCAGCGGCCGCGTCGGCGGCGGCGGCGTCGGCGGCCGTCGCGGCCGGCCAGCAGGAGGGCGAGGTGCAGCGGGCGGGCGGCAGCGGCGGCAGCGGTTCTGCCTCCGCCGCCTCGGCCGCCTCCGCCGCCTCTTCCGCCGCCGCCTCGGCCAGCTCCGCCGCCGCGCAGGCCGCCGCCGTCGCGAGCGCGGCCGCCGAGCTCCGCGCCCAGATGCAGCAGCTCGCCGACCGCGTCGACGGCGCCGCCGAGCGCGCGGCCGAGGCGGCGGCCGACGCGTCCTCGGCCGCAGCCGCCGCCGTCGAGGCGACCGCCGCCGCCATCTCCTCTTCCTCTTCGGCCGCCGCCGCCGCCACCGCCGCCGCCCCCGAACTGCCCCCGCCGTTGGACGGGGCGGCGGTGCGCGCCGCGGTCGAGGACGTCGTGACGCTGCTGCGCGCGGACCTGGACGCGCAGCTCGCGGGCATGGAGGAGCGGCTGCTGATGCAGCAGCCGCAGCAGCAGCAGCCGCAGCCGCAGCAGCAGCAGCGGGAGGCGCCGCTGCCGCTGCCGCCGCCGCCGCAGCAGCAGCAGCAGCAAGAGGAGGCGGCGGCGTGGCCGGGCATGGCCGAGTATGCGTGGTCGGCAGGTGGCGATCAGCTTCTGCCCGAGCAACTACAGCAGCAGGCGGAGTGGGCCCCGCCGACGCAAAAGCAGCAATGGCAAGAGCAGCCGGCGTCCCTGTCGCCGTCGCCGTCGCCGTTGCCGTTGCCGTTGCTCCCGCTGCCGTCGCCGTCGCCGTCCTCCCTGCCGCCGCCGCCGCTGCCGCAAGTGCCGGACCCGCGCGCGCTCGCCCCCGAGCAGCTGCTCCCCGAGGGCCTGCGGCTCCTGCGCGCGGGCCGCGGCGCCACGCGCGCGGCGCAGGAGCAGTCGCAGGCGGCGGACGCGGCGGCGTCTGTGGCGGCGGCGGACGCGGCCGCGGCGGCCGAGGCGCTCCTGTCTGCCGCGGCCGCCTGTTTCTACGCCGCCCTGGAGGCCGACCCGGCGGACGCGCGCGCCCGCGGCAACCTGGGCAACGCCCTGCTGGCGCAGGGCGAGCTGCGCGCCGTCGTCGCGGCCGAGCTCACCTCGGCGGCGGCCTCGGCCGCGGCCGCGCCAGACCTGGACAATCGCGCGGCGGCGGCTCTGGCCGTCGCCTCGGCGCGCGCAGCGGCCGCGGCCGCGCGCGCCGAGGCTTCCGAGCTGCTCACGCGCGCGGGCGACGCGTTCCGCGCGGCCGTGGAGGCCGAGGGCGGGTGGTCCGCGCGCGCGCTCGTCAACTGGGGCCGCGCCATGTCCGGGCGCGCGGCGCTGGCGCTCGACGCGTCAGCCGCATCCTGGCTTCCCGCCGGCTCGCCCGCGGCAACGGCGGGGGCGGGAGGGCCGGCCGGGCCCGCGGCGGCCGCGCGCCTGTACGCGGCCGCCGTCGACAAGTTCGAGGCGGTCCTCGAGGAGGACCCGGGGCTGGCCAACGCCAAGTACCGCTGCGCCCTCGCCCTGCTCGGCTGGGCCCGCGCCCAGAGGGCCGTGGCTGCCGCCGCTTCTTCTGCCGGCGGCAGCGGCGGCGGCGGCGGCGCCAGCGGCGGCCCCCGGCCCCGCGCCATCATGGCCCTGCTCGAGGACGCCGAGGCCTACCTGGTCGACCTGGCTGAGGCCGCCCCCGGCGCCCTCGCCCCGGCCGACGAGGTCCTGCGCCAGGCCGCCGCCACGGCCCTGCGCGAGGTGCGCGCCGAGGTGGCGATGGCGAGGGCGGCGGGGGCGGCGGGGGCGGCGGGGGCGACAGCCGCGGCGACCGGGGCGACGTTTTGATCCATTGTGTCGCTTTGTCGCTCACGAGAGGCGTGACGTCGTGTGTTGTTTGTGCGGTTCATAGTCGTGGTGGTGTTTGCGTCGTCAAAATAAGTGCGCGTGTTTACGTGTTTACGTGTTGCTGTTCAGGATCTGTCTCTGCGTGCGTGTGGTTTAGCGTCGTCGTCGCCGTTGGTTCTCTCCCCGAAAAGAAAAAAGACGCCTCTCCGGCGCGGCTGCCGTCGTCAGCTTGCCACCCTCAAGCCGGGGTCGCGTATCGGCCCTTCTTGCGCCCGCCGACGCCACCGCCCCCGGCCGCCCCCGGCCCCGCCCCCGCCTCCCGCTTCTTGCCCCGCCCGCCGCCGCCGCCGCCACCGCCGCCCCGGCGTGCCTTGACGCCCGCCTTTCTGGCGGCCGCCGCCACGTCGCGGTCCATGTCGGCGATCGTCGCGTCGCGCAGGGCGCGCATGGCGGTCGAGAAGGCGCCGATGCCGGACGAGAGCTCGGCCGCCTCGGCGCGCACGCCCTCGCCGGCGGCCACGTGCGCCGCCGCGCGCTCGATCGCCTCGGCCGTGCCGCCCGGGCGCGCGGGCGCATCGGCGCCGCCGAGCTCGCGGAGCGTGCCCTCCTCGTCGCCGAGCACCTCCTTCCAGGGGCGGCTCACGCGGTGGCGGTACGCCTGGCCCAGCGCGTGGTGCGAGGCGGCCAGCGCCGCGTCGAAGGCCGAGCGATGCGCGGACGCCAGCTCGGCCACGCGCTCGCGCATCTGCTGCGTCTCCTGCACGACGGGGTGCTGCTGCTGCTGCTGCTGCTGCTGCTGCTGCTGCTGCTGCTGCTGCTGCTGCTGCTGCTGCTGCTGCTGCTGCTGGGGGCGGCGGCCGCCAGCGCCGCCGCCGCCGCCGCCGCCGCCGCCGCCGCTACGCCCCTGCTGCCGCTGCTGCTCCCCGTACCCGTCGTCGTCGCCCTCTCCGAACGGCGGGGTCAGGTCGAGCGGTGCGGGAAACCACGCGGCCCCGCGGGCGCCCTTGGCAGCAGCGGATGCCCCGCCCGCCTTGCCCGTCGAGGGCGCGCCAAACAGGGGCGGGATGGGCGGCGGCGCCGGCGGCAGCGAGGGGCGGCGCCCGCGCGCGTGCATGGGGGCGGGCGGCGGGCGGGACGGAGCGTTTGACGGGGGGCCGGCCGCCGCGCCGGCGGCCGTGGCCGGCGTCACGTCCGCGTGGCCCTCGAGCGCGCGAAGAAAGGGGTCGGCGGCAACGCGCGAGGCGCCAGCGCCGTCGTCGGCGTTGGGTTTGTTCTGGCGGCCGCCGACCGCCGACCGCGGCGGCGGCGGCGGCGGCGGCGCCCTTTTGCGCGTCGCGCCCTCGCCGCGCTCTCCCGCGCGCGCAGGAGCTTGAGCGCGCTTGTTGGCGGGCGGCGCAGGCGATTCGTCGTCCATCCTTGGGTGCGCGGGTGCGTGGAAGTGCGCAGAGGGGAGAGAAACAGCTTCTTTTTCTGTGTTTTTTGAAATCAAAGGAATGAAGGAGGGGGGGCTTTCTCGCTACGTGGCGCTTGTTTTGGAAGCGCGATCGCAATGCGACGAGTTGGTTTGTTAGCGTTATGTGTTTCGACAATGCTGCGTTGAGGAGAGAGAGAGAAGAAGAAAAAACTATTCGGCCGCGAAACGCCGCCGCCGGCTGCTGCCGCCGCCGCACGCGCTGCTGCCACCGGTCACCGCCGCCGATCGATCGATCCGCCCTCGCCCTCAGATCGTCACCGTCTTGAGCGAGGCAGCGGCAGCTTCCGAGGCAGCGGCGGCGGCGGCAGCGGCCCCTGACAGGGCGGCCGCGCGCGGCATGCCGCAACAATGCTTGAACTTCTGCGTGGAGCCGCACGGGCATGCTTTGTTGCGCGAGGGCGGCTTTCTGGGGGCCGCGGGCGCGGACGCGGGGACCGCCGCCGCCGGTGCCGCCCCCGTGCCGCCGCCGACTCGCCGCTTGGCCGCTGCTGCTGCTGTTGCCGCCGCCGCCCCCTCGCCATCGTCCTCCGTCTCCGGATCGCCCTCCTCCGCAGGGTCGTCCTCTCCCGCCTTGCCGTCCGGCGCAGCCGCCCTGGCCGACGCTGCCTCCGCCGCCGCCGCCTGCGCCGCCCGCGCCGCCGCCACCCGCGCCGCCGCCACCCGCGCCGCGATCGCAGCCCTCATGCCCGCCGCGGGCGTCCAGTCGTGCGCCACCACCGCGTTGTAGTGGTCCCCCCCGTGGTACGAGACGTGCAGCGCCCGCAGCTCCTGCTCGGCGGCCAACCGCGCGCGCTCGCGCTCGGCGAGCGCCGCGTGCTGCCGCTCGGCCGTCGTCGCCGCCGCCGGCGCGGCCTTGCCCTTGCTCTTCCGCCCCGCTCCTCCGTCCGCCTTGCCCGTCCCGGACGCCGATCCTCCCGCGCCCTCGTTCTTCTTCCCCTCAGCCCCAGCTGCCTTTTCCTCCTCCGCCGCCGGCCCCGGCTCCTCCTCCTCGCACCCCACCCGCCACCGCGGCTGCCCCGGTTGGTACACGTACACGGGGCGCCCGAGCGACCGCGCCGCCGCGATCAGCTCGGCGTTGCCCCCCCACGCCGCGTCGCGCCGCATGCGGGCCACGTACGCCTCGAACGCCGACCCCGACCCGCCGCCGCCACTCGCAGATATGTCGTCGCCGCCCGCGGCGATGAAGGGCTCGTAGTGGGCGCGGCGGGCGAGCAGATGGTCGCAGCAGCGGGCGCGCAGGGCGGCATGCCCGTCGGCGCTGCCGCTCTCCGAGAGGGACAGGGCGCGGAACAGGCAGTTGCCGTCGGCGGTGACGGTCGCGACGCGCATGCCCAGCACGGCGAGCTCGCGGACGAGCGCGTCGTCGTGCGCGAAGCAGCCCGAGGCCTCGCGCTGCCGCCGTCGCTTTTGCTCGGCGGCGGCGGCGGCGGGCGTCGTCGCGGGCGCGGCGGCGGCGCCGCGCTGCTTGGAGGGCTTTTTGCCCATAGCGACGCGGCTTGTTGCTGTTTGGGAGCGCGCCGGGTTGTGGGCGTCAAAAGAGTGTCGGTCAATCGTCCTGGCGTCGCCCTCCTCCTCATCCTCCTCGTAGGATTCAGCGGCGGGTTCAAGCCTGTGATCGCTTCTGTTTGCCCGCCACTCTCTTTCGGCCGCCCCCGACGACGAGGCCAGGGCGATTATCAGCGTTGCAAGTCACGCAGGTTAAGAAAGCATGGGTGTAAACGAGAGGGTCAAGCAAGGGGAGCGAGGTCATCAAGGGCAAAAACGCGGCCAAGGCGGCGCCTTGGCGAGTTCCGTCGCTGCCCGAGAACGCAACACACCGCGGCTCGATCGATCGGTCGAAATCATGCCACAACCAAATCCTCCGCCAAACTCCGCCAGCACCAAGTCGGCCGCCACATCCGCGCCGCCCTTCTCGACCGATCTGAGGGCCTCGCCCAGCGCGCGCGCCCTGGACGCCATCCCCGCGTCCGCGAGCGCCCCCCGGACGATCCGCTCGATGGCCGCCGCGTCGCGCCGCGTGCCCCCCCCGGGCGCGGCGCCGGCGCCGGCGCCCGACCCGTCTCCGTCGAAGCCGTCGTCCGGGACGAGGACGCCGACGCCTTCGTTGACGGCGTGCGCCGCGTTGACGAACTGGTCGGCGAAGAGGGGCCACGCGACCAGGGGCACGCCGCGCGCGAGCGCCTCGCACGTGCTGTTGAGGCCGCAGTGAGAGACGAACAGGCGAACGCTCGGGTGCGACAGCAGCAGCTGCTGCTCGGCGCGCGGCACCACCAGGAAGCGGGCGGCGGCGGCGGCGGCGGCGGCGGGCCGCGGGGTTGACCCCTCTCTGTCGCCGGCCGGTTCTGCGGGGCGCTCTTTGGGCGAGGCCAGCACGTCGATCCGCCCCTTCAAGTCCGCGGGCAAGAACGCCTGACCCGCAGGCGGGAGCGACCAGATCACAAAGGCGGCGCCTGGGGCCCTCCCGTTGCCGTCGACCGCCGTCCCTCGCGCGGAAAGAGCGGCAAACGCGCGCGCCATCGCGCCGACCGTGTCAGCATTGTCAAAATTGAACAGCGTCCCGAACGCGACGTAGATCACGGGCGCGGCCGCGCGCTCGGCCTCGGCCAGCAGCGCGGCCACGGCCGGATGGTGCTTGGTGGACTGCTGCCGCTGCGGCTGCCCCTCGCCGCCCCCGCCCGCCGCCGACCGGTTGCCGGCGGCGGCGGCGAGGTCGACGCCTTGCGGCCCGGAGAGGTGCCACCCGGGCGGCAGCGCGTGCCGCCGTGCCGCCCTCGGCTCGAGCAGCCACGTCCCGCTGACGATGTGGAGGACCGGCCGCGGCAACGCCTCCGCCGCCGGCGCGAACGGCGCGTCGCCGCGCCACCGCTTTCCCTCCTGGGTTCCGCGCGCCCTGTCGGCGCCCGAGCGCGCGCGCGCGGCGCGGCGCGCCGGAACGTAGGCGTCGGCCAGCACCGCCGCCTGCCGCCGCTTGAGGCGCGGGTTGGCCCACAGGCGCTGCGCCAGCGACATCCTCGCGGGCAGGACGGCCCCTGGCAGCTCCACGGGCACGCGGCGGTCGCGCCATATCGCGGCCCGCGACTCGCCCGCGATAGTCAGGGCGTAGAAGAGGGGGAGCTGCCAGAGCAGGACGAGCGGCAGGGACAGCGCCTCGGCGACGTCGTGCGCAAACAGGCTCCCGTGCTCGCAGACGATCACGACGCCACCCGAGGCGCGGCCGCCTTTATCGGGGGCGGCGGCCATCTCCTCGGCGACGGCGAGCAGGGTCGCGTACATGTGCTCCTCGTAAAAGGGAAAGATGATGGAGCCGACGCGCGGGGCGCGCCGCTCGACGGGGACGTCCGTCTTTTTGATCGATGTCAGGGCCGCGGCGAGCCACTCTGCGGCGGCGGCGGGCGGCCCTGCGCCGAGGGACCGAAACGCGACTGCGGCGGCGACCTGCTCGGCCTTGTCGTCGTAGGCGGCGAAGGTGACGTCCGCGCCCCTGCGCGCCAGGGCGCTCGCCACGCACAGCGTCGGAAAGAAGTGGCCCTGCGGGGGGACGGAAGTGAAGAGGAATCGGGGAGCACGAATCATGATCGATGGGTGTCGCGCGACAAAAGTGATTGCAGCAATTCGCAAGCCCAGGCTTATTGGTCAGTAGAAACAATTGGATGATAAGAGAGAGAGGTTTGATTGGGGTCTCAATCGGGAGCGGCTCGTAAGAGGGAGCGGAAACATCTTCGGCGCCGCACAGGCGCCGGCGGCGGTCTTTATCACTCTTGCCTCCGGGGCGCGCCGGCGAAGCCCCCGGTGACCGTCAAGCCCCACCGCCGGCTCTTCTCTCGTGCAAAGCGTTGAGGGCGTAGAGCAGCACGCGCCGCCGGTGCCTGTGTTGCTGGGCGGCGGGCGGCAGCCGGGGCAGCTGCATCCCAGGCAGCGAGTGATCTGGGTCCTCGCGTGGCGGGCGCGGCGGGGCTGGCGGCGGCGGCGTCGGCGTTGGCCTCGGCGGCCTCGGCGTTGCTCGCGGCTTGGAGGTCGCCGCGACCTGAGCGTCCTGCTTCTTTTTGGGGGCGGGTGCGTTCGCGCCGTGCATCGTCGTGCCCCCTTTTTCGATGGGCGTGCGAGTGAGATACACAGGTAACAAGGTCAGAGAAAAGAGAGGCGAGGGGCGGGGAGCGGGGGAGCGGCAACTAGCGGGCCAGAGGACCGCAAAACGAAAAGCGAAGACTGCGCGCGGTGTTTGACCAACCCTCCCCACCCCGGCCGCCCCCGGCGGACACACAAAATCAGACCCCCGCCCCGAAATCACGCCTCTGCCTCGTCCGCGCTCCGCCGCTCCAGCGCGCCCTCGACCGCGCGCCGCAGCTCCTCCGCGGCGCCCCGCGCGTCCTCCTTGCCAAAGATGGCCGACACGACCGCCAGCCCCGCGCACCCGCCGCTCAGGCCCGCGCTGGACGACGCCGCCGCGCCGGGCCGACGCCGCCGCGGCGCCGACTGCAGCACCGCCTCTGCGTTGGCGGCGCTCACGCCGCCGATCGCCACGACGGGTATGTCGACGCTGTCGCACACGGCGCGCAGGCCCTCGAGGCCGATCACGCTGCTGTCCTTGGTGCCCGTGGCGTACACGGCGCCCGTGCCCAGGTAGTCGGCGCCGTCCGCCTGCGCCTTGATCGCCTCTGCGGGCGTCTTCACAGACACGCCGACGATGGCGCGGGGGCCCAGCATCCGCCGGGCGGCGGCCGCGGGAATGTCCCCCTGCCCCACGTGCACGCCGTCCGCCCCGGCGGCGAGGGCCACGTCCACGCGGTCGTTTACCAGTAAGGGGACGCCTGCGGCGCGGCAAACGGCGACGGCCGCGCGCACGGCCGCCAGAAAGGCGCCGCCGTCGCTGCCCTTCTGCCGCACCTGCACAATGGTGGCGCCGCCGGCGACGGCGAGCGCGACCGACTGGGCGACCGTGCGGCCGTGGGCGGCGTCGAGGCCCGGGTCGGTCACGGCGTAGACGCGCAGGTCGCACGGGTTGAACGAGACGCCGGTCGCCTGCAGCACGCCCGGGCCGCGGCCGACGTTTGCGGCCGCCGACAGAGCCGAGCCGGCGCCCGCCGCCGCCGCCGCGCCGCCCCCGCCCCCAACCATGGCCGCCGTGCCCCCCTCGTCCACCCCGGCGCGCCGGAGCAGCCACGTGCCGTGGTCGAACGGCCGCTGCGGCCCCCCGCCGTACGCCAGACCCGCGCTGGCGGCCAGCGCCTCGGTCAGGTAGGCCTTGGCGGCGGCCACGGCCTCGGGCACCGCCCTGCCCCGCGCGAGCTCGGCGGCGACGGCGGCGGCGAGCGTGCAGCCCGTGCCGTGGGTGTTTGCCGTGCGCACGTAGGGGGCGCGCAGCTCGATAAAGTCGACGCCGTCGTAGAGGACGTCGACGGCCACGAGGGCCTCGGCGGGCGGGGCGGCGGCGGTGGCGCTGGCACCACCCCCCCCCGCCGCCGCCGCCGCCGCCGCAAGCGCGTCCACGTTCTGGCGAGCGGCGCTGGCGGCCGCCAGGTGCCCGCCCTTGACGAGCACGTAGCGCGGCCTGCCGGCGGCGTGCAGGCGCCTGGCGGCGTCGCGCATGCCCTCGACGCTGTCGATGACGGGCCCGCGCGGCCGGAAGGCGCCGCCCGCGCCGGACAGGGACGCCGGCTCTGTTTCCGCTTTTCCGTCGTCGCTGCCGGCCCCCGCCGCCGCCTCTGCCGCCTCTGCCGCCGCCAGCAAGACCGACGCCTCCTCCAGGTTGGGCGTGACGACCGTGGCCAGGGGAAACAGCTCGCGCAGCAGGGTGATCGCCACGCCGTCGGCCGCGAGCGCGTGCCCGCTCGTCGTCACCAGCACGGGGTCGACCACCAGCGCCGGCGCCGCGCCGCCCGCCGCGCGCGCGCGGGCGCCGGCCTGGCGCAGCTTGCGCGCCACGGCCGCCACGCTGGCGCCGTCCGGCAGCATGCCCGTCTTGACCGCCGCCGCGCCCAGGTCGTCGAGCACCGCGTCCAGCTGCGCCTCGAGCACCGACACGGGCGGAACGTGCACGGACGCGACGCCCGCGGTGTTTTGCGCCGTCAGGGCGGTAATGCAAGACATGCCAAACGCGCCGCGCGCCAGGAAGGTCTTGAGGTCGGCCTGGACGCCCGCGCCGCCGCCGGAGTCGGAGCCGGCGATCGTGAGCACCAGGGGCGGAGGGGGGCGGCGCGCGCCCGCGGCCCCGGCGGCGGCGACGGCGGCGCGGAGGACGTCGCTCGCGGCGCGGCGGGGCGGGTCGTCGGAGGCGGGTGCGGCGGGGACGGCGGCGATGGGGTCGGCGGCGGGGGCGGCGGCGGCGGCAGCGTCGCGCACCCGCGAGCGCGAGGGCGGAGGCGACCCGCCCTCGTAGTAGGGGTCGGCGGCGTCGGGCACGGACCCGGGGCCGAACAAAAAGGCCTCGACCTCGGGCCACCCGCCGGCCGCCTCGAACAGCGCGGCGGCGGCCTGCGGCGCGCCCGCAGCCGCCGCCGCCGCCGCCGCCGGCCGATCGCGTCGCGCGGGCACCGTCGCCGCCGCGCACAGCGGCAGCAGGGGGATGCCATAGGCGGCGAGCACGCGGCGCAGCGTGCCGTTGCTGCCGACGACGATGCCAAAGTCGGCGGCCAGGAGAGCGGGCAGGTCGGAGAGCGAGTCGCCCACGTAGGCGGAGAGGGGCGGGGGGGCAGACGGGCGGGCGGCGTCGTTGCCGTTGCTGCTGCCGTTGCCGTTGCCGTTGCCGTTGCCGTTGCCGTTGCCGTTGGCCGTCGGCGCGCCTGCCGTCCCCGCCGCCGCTGCTGCTGCTGCCGCCGCCGCCGTCTCGAGCTGCTGCGAGCCACTGCCGCTCGCCTGCGCCTCCAAGCCTTGGCGCAGGCGCTCCAGGCTCTGCGCCGCCGCCACTTTCGACCCCGTGGCCGGGCTGATCGCGCGCGAAACGGCGGCGGCGGCAGCGGCGGCGGTGCCGCTGGCCGACGCTTCGGCCTCGGCCGCTCGCGCCGCCACCGCCTCGATCTCGCCAAACACGCGCGCCTTGTCGCGCGCGCACTCGCAGCGCACGTCGATGAGGCCCGTGGTCAGGCCGTCGGGCCCGGCGGCCAGCTCGTTGGCGTGGACGACCGCGCCGGGGGGGCGGCGCGCCGCCGCGGCGATCGTTGCTGTTGCGGCCGCCGTGGCCGGCGCCGGCGCCGCCTCTGCCTCGACGCCGCCCGCCCTCAGCACCGCGACGACCATGGCCGTCGACCAGTTGACGCTCACCACGTGCACGGGCACGCTCATGGACGCCGCGCGCACGAGCGCGCGCGCGCACCCCTCGCGCAGCCGCGCGCCGCCGCCCCGAGCGCCGCCGCCCGCGCCGCCGCTGTCGCCGCCGCCGCCCCCTCCTCCCCGAGCCACGGCCGCGCCCGCGGCCGCCGCGTCCATCCCCTGCAGCGCGCCCGCCCGCTCGACCACGCGGTTCATCTCGGCGTCAAAGTCCGACAGGCACTCGATCAGAGCCTGCAGGGTGTAGGGCGGCGGGGGCGCGGCGGCGGCGGCCCCGGGCTCGGCGGGCGGCGGCGGCAGCAGCTCGGCCATCAGGCGGCCGTAGCGCGCAATGTAGTCTGCCGACAGCCTCGCGTTGAGCGCCCTCGCCGCCTCGGCGGCCCCGGCGCCCCCGCGCTCGGCCGCGGCCTCGGCCGCGCGCGCCAGCAGGGGTCCGATGGTGTCGCGCTCGGTGCACGTGTCGTCAAAGTCGACGACGAGCAGGTCGGCGCGCCGGAAGGACGCGCCGTGCGCCGTCTGCGCAGCGAAAAAGGCGGCCTCGAGGCGCATGGCGCGGCGGTACGGGCGGCGCAGGCGGGCTGATCGTGTTTTTTTGGTGTTCGATTTGCCGCGTGATTGTGCGTGAGAGCTTGGATGGTCAGGTTGTGAGCTCGCGAGGTTTGAAGCCTTGCTGTGACGAGGGGAAGGAGCGCGCGACGCAAATGAGACGACGGCCGTCGGCCTCACCACCACCACCCGCCGTCGTCGTGAGTAGCGCGCGCACGCCGCCGCGCTGCCGCGCCGCTGCCGTCGTCGTCATGGACGGCCCCGCGAGGGATCGCCGCGCCAATGCCATCGCGAGCGAGGCGGGGCGCATGCGCAAGGGGGCAGCGGGGGACCGCGTCGGCTTCGGATTCAGATATCGGCGCATCAAGTGTCGAGTGCGGTTTGTTTGCGACGGGAGCGCGGAGAGAGTCTCTCGCGATCGACAACCAATCAAGGGACGCACGAGGATGGCGAATGACGGTGCTCGTTTGTCGAGCCTTCCCCGGAAACGAGAGAGAGAGGAAGACCGAGGCGCGCCGGCGCGCGGCGCTCGACGCTCGACGCCCGGCGCTCGACGCCCGGCGGCGGCCGGCCTCTCTCTCCGCCAACCGCGCTCGCTCAAGCCCCGAAAACGAGAGAGAGAGAGAAAGACCGGCGCGCGCCAGCCCCCGGCGCGCGACGTCCCTCATCGGCGGCCGGCCTCTCTCTCCGCCAACCGCGCTCGCTCGAGCCCCCGAAAACGACCAAAACTCACCAAAGTCCGCGTGCGACCCCAGCTCGTCCAGCAGACGCTCGCACACGGGCACGATGGCCAGGTACTCCTCAGAGCTGTAGGTGTCGACCCACTCGCGGTACGGATTGCCGTCGCCCCCGGCGTCCGCCGCCGCCCCCCGCGGGCCCCGCGCCGCCGCCGCCGCCGCCGCCGCCGCCGCGCCCTTGATCTCCCCGGCGATCCAAGCGTACAGCCGCAGGCACGGCGCCATGGCGGCTAGCGCCTCGGCCGCCGTCGCGCGCGGGTCGCCCGAGATGCCGCTCAAAAAGGAGGTGTAGGCCTCGGTCGCCGGCGCGGGCCCCCGCGCGAGCGCCTCGGCCGGCACGCCCATGCGCTCGCAGAACCCACCGTGCAGCCGGAGCTCGTCCAGCACGCCGGACAGGAGCAGGGCCACGCGCGCGCGCGCCCCTCGCAGCGCGACCGCCGCGTCAGGGCCTTGCTCGGCGAGGGGGGCGCCGCTTGTCGCGGGCGCGGCGGCTGCGGCGGCGCCGACAGCCGCGCCTTGCCCCCGCCGCTGCTCTGCCACCTGCGCCAGCGCCTCGAGCTTGTCCATCACGGCCGCGTACGACGAGGCGAAGTGGCGCAGGTAGTGGGCGTCCTGCGCGACGTAGCCGATCCACGCGCCCCGCGGCAGCGCGCCCGAGGCGACGCCCGACACGAACGGGTGGTGCAGCGAGGCGTAGGCCAGCGGCAGCGCGTCGGCCCACAGGCGGTCGGCGAGGGAGCCTTTTGCGATGAATTCATTAGCGCTGTCGCTGCTCGCGCCGTGCGCGCGATCATCGTGATGCACAACCAAGGGCTCAGCCATCGGACCTGGCGCAGTAGTTGGCGGGGGGGGGGGGCTGCGGACCAAAAGGTCGTGTGGTGCTTTTCACAGATAACTGAGGAAGAGAGCAAGGATGGCGTGACGCGCCGATCGACGAAAGGAATTATTCTCTCAAGAGGTCAAGCAGCAACAGTTGTGGTGGGGCGGCGCCCGTACTACTTTCGGAAAAGCGAAAACCCGCGCTCTTCCGCCGCCGCCACGTCGCCGCTCGACCGCGACGAACGCCGCGCGCGCGGACGACGCGGCGCGACCACTTTGTCGTCGCTGTCTCTGCCCGCATCCGTCATCCCTTCCCACTCTAGCCTTCTACTCTGTACGACTCGTCAAGACAACGATCCACCCTACGCACCGCAGCTTGCACCCGCAACTTGCACCCACAGCTTGCACCTGCCCCCCCCCCGAAATGATGAAACGCACCTAAATTTGTCTCGACGCTCGCCAGAGAGAACAACAAACCTGGAGCAGCGACCATGGCGGACGTCGCCCCGGCAGTGTCACCGTCACCGCAAGCACCGGCGTCGGCGGCGGCAGGAGCGGCGGCCCTCGCACGAGCGGCCGCGGGGGCAGCGTCGTCGGCGGCGGGCGGCGCGGGAGCGACGACAGCAGCGGCAACACAAGCAGGAGCGCCCCCCGCCGAGCGCAAGCAGACCAAGGACCCGCCCCCGCCGCCCTTCACCGTCCGCGTCAAGCGCTGGCACGGCGTCGCCACCTGGACCTGGGGCGCGGGCTCCGGCGAGGGCGACGTCTGCGGCATCTGCCGCTGCCCGTACGACGGCTGCCCGCCCGAGGCGCGCTTCCCGGGCGACGACGCGCCGGCGGTGTGGGGCGCCTGCGGCCACGCCTTCCACCTGCAGTGCGTGCAGCGGTGGCAGGAGCAGCAGTCCGGGGGGGCGGAGCCGAGGTGCCCGCTGTGCCGGCGAGCGTGGGAGTTTCGGTCGGCTTGAGCGGGAGAAATCAAATGTGTGTAGAAAGAAAAATTCGAAAAAAAGCAGCAGCAGGGGCGCTTGGTCGCTCGGCTCCCTCGTCGATCCGTCGCGCCCTCGCTCGATCGCGAAACAAATCACGCCTTCGTCCCCTCCCGCATTTCCTCGTCCATTCACTCCACACACTGCACGACCTGATGGTCCGCGCTCATCACGACAGCGCAAGAATGGACGGGGCGCGCCCGGCGCGCCCTCGTCCGCCGCACTCGCCCATCGAGTGAGACGCGCGACCCCCTTCCCCACTCGCGAGCCAATGACGCTCGAGCCAGTGCCGGGCGCGGGCGTCGGAGGGTCGCGTCGCACAGAGATGATCGGCGCCAGCAGCGGCAGCAGCAGCAGCGGGCTCGTGCGGCGGCGGTGGCAGCGGCAGTGGCAGCGGCAGCGGCGGCGAACAGCGGCGGCGGCGGCGCCAGCACCGGCGCCCGACCCTGCTCGGCGAGGCGCGAGGAGTGCGGCCGTGGTCGACCCGCCGCCGCCGCCGCCGCCGCCGCCACCGCCTCCCGCGCCTCGCCCGCCCGCCGCCGTCCTCTACGGGGGCGCACGCCTGACCGCGGCGATCAAAGCCACGAAGCACCCGCAGGCGCTGCTTGAGCTCGTGCGGCAGGCCGACCCCGAGGCGGCGGCACGGGCAGAAAGAGGCGGCGACGACGGCAGCGACGCGAGCAGGGGCGGCAGCGGCAGCGGCGGCCGCCGACGAGCCTCCGTCCTAAACGCCCTGCACGCGGCGGCGGCCCTGACGCACTGCGCGCAGCTCGCGGCCAAGGCCGAGGTCGAGGCTGCGCCGGGGATGTGGAGGGCGCCACGAGCAGCAGCAGCAGCGGCAGCAGGAGCGAGCGGCGACGGGGCTTGTGCCGCCGCGGCCGCCGCCGCCGCGTCTGCCGCCGCCGCCGCCGCCCCCTTGCTGCTCGCGCACGCCGAGGCCCACGCGCCGCGCTTCACCCCGCGCCAGTGCGCCAACGCTATGTGGGCGATCGCCAAGCTCGGGTGGCTCGAGGCGGAGGAGGAGGAGGACATCAGCAGCGGCAGGATCAGCATCGGCGGCGGGGCGCGCCGCGTGTTCGACGAGCTCGCCTCTCTGCTCGACGGCGACGGCGGCGACGGCGGCGGCGACCAGGGGCGGCGCCCTCGCGCCTCCGCTTGGCCGCAGCTGCAGCCCCAGGAGCTCGTCATGGCTCTCGAGGCCGCCGCCGCTGCCGCCGCGTCGGCCTCGGCCGGCCCGAGCCGCGCCGACCGCCTGGGCTGGGTGCGCGGCCTGCTGTCTGCGCTCCGGCGGGCGGCGCCGCAGCTGGGCGCGAGGGAGCACTGCTCGGTCGCCTCGGCGCTCGCGCGCGTCGCGCTGCTGGCGCCCCCCGCGTCGTCCGAATGCGCCGCGCGGGCCGCCCGCGCGTTCTACCCGGTCGTACTGGGCCCGGCCCTGCGCGGCGCGTGGATGTACGGGCCGCGCGACGTGGCGTCGCTGCTGCAGGCGCTCTCGGTGGGTGCGGCGGCGGCGGCGGCGGCGGCGGCGGCGGCGGCGGCGGGCGGGGGTGCCAGTGGCGCCGCCGCCGCCGGCCGCGCCGCCGGTTACCCTGCGTTCCACCCTGGCGCCTCGTGGGTGATGGCCTTTCTACGCGCCACGACCGACAGCCCGGACGCCTGGAGGGCGGCGGCCGCTGAGGCGGAAGCGGAGGCGGCAGAAGGAGGGCCGATGTCCTCCTCGTTGCCCGGCGGGCCGCTCTTCCCTGCGCCGCTCTTCCCTGCGCTGCTCTTCCCTGCGCCGCCGCTCCCGCCTTCCGACCCGCGACGCACCACCAACAACAACGACCCTGGAGCCGGACCAACCGTGCCTCTTTCCGAGACCACGTCAACGAGAGTGCCAGCGACACTTCTGACCGACAGCGACCCCGACAACGACGAAGGCTCTTGGATGGAGGACGAGGCGGCGGCGGCAGAGGAGAACGACGCGCGCGCGGCGGCGGCCGCGCTGCTGGCGCTGGCGCGCCTTCGCTTCCTGCCGCCGCGCGCCTGGCTGGCGCCGCGCCTGCGCGCGCTGGGCTCCGCGCCCGCCCTGCGCGCCCTGGGCACGGGCGGCCTCGCCCTCCTCGGCTACGCCGTGGCGCGCTCGGGCGCGCGCCCTCCGGCGGCGTGGACGCGGGCGTGGCTGCGGGCGACGCTCGCCGGCTGGGCGGCGGCGGGGGCCGTGGCCGACGGCGGTGCCGCCGGCGACGCCAGCGTCGCCGCCCGCCCGCCGACCGCCAAAGAGGCGGCCATGACGGCGTGGACCCTGGCCACGCTGCGCGCGCGCCCGCCGGCGGCGTGGATGGCCGAGCTGGCCGCCGCGGCCCGACGCGCCGTCGTTGGCGGCAGCGACGAGCGCCCGACGACACGCGGACGAAGCGCCGCCGCCGCCGCCGCCGCCGACAGCGCCAACGACGTTGCAGTCTCGAGCAGCACCCTCCTGTGGGCCTTCGGCCGCATGGGCTACCGCCCCGCGGCCGCCGTCGAGCGCGCGCTGCTGCGCGCGCTGCTGCGCGATGCCCCGGCCTCATCGACCCCTCCTGTGCCTTTGTCGTCGCCCCCCCCCTCTGCTGCGCGCGCCCGCAGCCTAGCCGTCGGGCTCGCGGCGGCCGCGCGCCTCGGGCGTCTCTCGGCGGACAGCCCCCGATCCTCGGCGTCGGCGGCGGCGGCGGCGGCGGCGGCCGCCTTGCCGCCCGGCGTCCTGACCGCGTGGCTGCGCGCCGCGGCCACGGCCGGCATGTGCGACGCGGGCGCGGGCCGCGAGGCGCGGCGCGCGCGCGCCGTCGGCGCCTGGGCGCTCGCGGCGCTCGCGGCCCCCGTGCCGTCCGCGTGGCGCCGGCCCTTTTTCGCGGCCGCGGCCGCGGGCCTGCTGGCCGACGGAGGGGGCGGCGGCGGCGGCGGCGCCGACGGGGCGCAGGACGACGACGATCCTGCGTCCGCGTCCGCGTCCCGCCTGCGCGAGGCGGCGACTCTTGCCTGGGCGGCCGCGCGCTCCTCTGGCCGGCGCGGCCGCGGCGGCGACGCCGAGGCCGCGTCCGCCTTGGTGCTGGCCGCCTTACGGGCGGCGCGCCGCGAGCTCGCGCTCGAGGCCGCGGCCGCCGCCGATGCCGCGGCCGCGGCCGCCGCCGCCGCCGCCGACGGCGCGGACCTCTTTTGGGCGGTCCGCGAGGGGACGCCGACTTTCGCCCGCCGCCGGCAGGACGGGGCCCGCGCCTCGGCCGTCGTGCTCTGCCTGTGGGCGGGCGCCAAGCTCGCGCACGAGCAGGCGGCGAGGGCGGCGGCGGCGGTGGGCGGCGGGGCGGCGGGCACGGCGGCGGCAGTTGGAGAGGACTGGGGCGACGGGGAGGAGGACCAGGGCGAAGACGACGCGGCCGCCGCCTGTGCCGCGCGCGCCCTGGCGCTGCGCCGCGCGACGGTGAGGACGATGCGCGCCCTGGCCGCCTCGGCCGCGGACGGCGCACGCGCCGGTGGCTGCGCGCGCGCGCTGGCGGCGCGGCCTGGCGGCGCGGCGGCCCGGCGCGGCGCCGCGCGCGACCTGGCCGTCGCCGCCCGCGCCACGGCGCTCCTGCAGTCCGCCGCCGTGGTGGGCGCGTGGGAGGCCGTGCGGGGGGCCCGCGCGTGGCCCGTGCCGCCCGAGTGGCTCGAGCTGATGTACCGCGCGACGCTGCCGTGGCTCTCGCGCGCGCCGTCCTCGTCCCCGGCCGCCGGCGACGACGACGCTGCTGCCGCCGCCGCCGCCGGCGACGACGACGCCGCCGAGGCCGCGCTGGCCCCTTTCTCCCCTTTCTCGTCCTCCTCCTCCTCTTCGTCCCGCGCCTCGCCTGCCCGCCGCCGCCCCCGCGCCCCGCCGGTCCTGGGCGACCGGGAGCTCGCCGCCGTCGCCGCGGGCCTCACGGGCCTGAGGGGCGCGCCCCGCCGCCCTCCCCAGGTGTGGTCGGCGGCCGCGCGCGGCGCGCTCGTGCGGCGGCGGCGGCACGAAGCGGGCCGAAGGACTTGTGCGCTGATGGGGGACGACGACGACGACGATCGGAACGAGGATGAGGGCTTCTTACCTCCAGACAGCAGCTGACACACACACGCAACCGCCGCACCCTCTGTGCTGGCATCCACGCTTTGAAAAAAATCTGATCGACTCTCTTTTTGCGCGCGCGCAACCACACGCACGAAGAGCCTCCCCCCTTTCCTCTCCTCTCTTCCGGCAAGAAGAATCGCGGGACGCGCGCGCGCGAACAGCCAAAGGTGCCCTTTCTGACCTTTCTGACTGCGCCCCTTCACCTCCCTGCACGCCTTGCCCAGGTCTCTGAGCGGTTGGGAGGCGGCCGCCACAGCCACAAGCACAAAAAGGGCACCGTCGGCGCGCCGGCGAAGGACGGGCGATGCGCGCGCCGGGCGCCCGAGACCACGCCGACGGCCCCCGCTGCCGCCGCCGCCGCCGCCGCTCTTGCTGAAGGGAGCAAAGGATGGAGGCCCCGCAGGAGCTCGACCGCGCGCGCGCCGCGCTCCCTCCCCCGTCCCCCTGGCTGGACCTCGCGGCGGGCGGCGTCGCGGGCGCGGCCGGCATCGCCGCGGGCGCGCCTCTGGACACCGTCCGCGTCCGACAGATGTCGGCGACGGGCGGCGGCGGCGGCGGCGCGCGGGGCGGGCGGGGGGGGGTCCCGCCGCAAAAGCAGGGTTTGGGCGCCGCCCTGCGCGCCCTGGCGGCGCGGGAGGGCGGCGCGGCCCTCTTCAAGGGCGCGGCCTACCCGCTGAGCACCGCCGCCCTGCAGCAGGCCGTCGTGTTTGCGGCCGAGCGCGCGGCCTTCCGCTGGCTGTGCCCGCCGGACGGCGGCGCCGCCCCGTCCTCGGCCGCGTCCTCGGCGGCCCCCGACGACGGCCGGCGCGGCGTCTGGCCCTCATTCCTGGCCGGGTGCTTCGCGGGCGCCGTGCAGACGCCCATCACGTCGGCCGTCGAGCTCCTGAAGATCCGGCAGCAGCTCAACGGCGCGCCCATCGGCTCGCGCGGCCACCTTCCCGCCGCCGAGGTGCTGCGGCGGGTGGTCGTCGGCGAGGGCGCGCTGCGGGGTTTGTCGCGCGGCGCGGGGCTCACCTTGCTGCGGGACGCCCCCTCGTACGGGGTCTACTTCGCGGCCTACGCGCTCGCGCGCGACGCGGCGGACGGCGCGTGCGCGAAGCTGGCCGCCGCCGCCGCCGCCGAAGAGGGCGGCGGCGCCGTCGCGGGCGCGCCGGCGTGGTGGTTGCCGCTCTGCCCCCCGCCGGGCGGCGCGCTCGTGCAGCTCGGCGCGGGCGGCCTCGCGGGCGTCGTCGCCTGGGCGTCCATCATCCCCGTCGACGTGGTCAAGAGCCGCGTGCAGGCGAGCCCGGCCGTGCGCATCGACGACCCTCGCCTGCGCACCGCGCCCGCGACGCGGGCGCCGGGCGTCGGCTGGGCCGCCGTGGTTCGGCAGGCGTGGCGCGAGGAGGGCTTTTCCGCCTTCTTTCGGGGGGCGGGCGCGACGCTGTCGCGCGCCTTCCTGGTCAACGGCGTCATCTTTTACGTGTTTGAGGGGTGCGTGGCGCTGGCGGCAGGCGGCGGGGGTGCATAGCGGGTCGGGAAGGGAGAAGAGAGCGAGCGAGCGAGCAATCGAGCGAGCCGAGCGCGCGCCGCAAAAACGCGAGTGCCGCGCCAGGCGCCGACGCCGCGCCGCAAACGCCGGCGACACGAGAATGTAGAGGAGAGCGGCCGCGGCCATGCGTCTTGCCCTGTGGAATCAGTACATGAGACTTTCTTCATCTTTCTTCTCAACTCATCGCAAACCGGAACGCCGCCCGCACGAAATCGGCGGGTCGATCACCAAACAGCTTTGCTGCTCCTCTCTCTTCCTGCACGCGCCTCCACACCGCTGCTCCTGTGCCCCTGTGCACCGACCGCGCGATCGATTGCGACCTCTCTGCATCCTCGATCGTTCTCGCGTGTCACCAGCCGACGGCCCCGGCGCTCTGCTGCTGATCACGGGCCAAAACAGGGGAGAGGAGGAGCAAACGACTTGCTCGCGCGCGCGCGCGCGCGCGCGTCTCGCCCCGCTCTTGAGCAGCGAGAGGGGAGCGCCGTCAGCACCCTCTGTCCTCCTCTGACGAACCGGACCAATCGACAGCACCAGCAGGGGCAGCAGCAGGAGCGAAGAAGGATGAACGACCTGCTGTTTGCCGTCAAGGGCGCGGGCGCGGGCGCGGGCGCGCCGCCCCCTTCCCGCCCCCCGCCTGGAGGAGCAGCGGCCGCAGCAGCCGCAGCCGCCGCATCCGGCGCCGCCTACGACCTGGAGGCGGGCGTCGGCGGCCCCGGCGCCGCCGCCGCCGGCGCGCGCGGGCGCGACCTCGAGGCCTTCTTCGCGTCCGTCGAGGGCGTCAAGGCCGACCTGACCGACATCCAGGCGCGGCAGCGCGGCATCGCCGCGCTGCACGAGCGCGGGAAGACCATCGTCCGGCAGAAGGAGATGCGGCGGCACCAGGACGACATGCAGGCGTCGGTCAACGCCGTGGCGTCGGCGGCGGCGCGCGCCAAGGCCAAGATCGAGGCGCTCGACCGGGACAACGCGGCGGCGCTCGCGCGACCCGGGCAAGGGCAGGGGAGCGCTTCCGAGCGCGCGCGCACCGGCGTCACGACCGGGCTCAAGCGGCGCTTGAAAGACCTGATGGCCGAGTTCGGGGGCCTGCGGGCGCGGTGAGGCCAGGGGGGCAGGAAAGAGGGGGATGTTTTTTCTTTTTTTTGCACGCGCTCTTGCGCTTTGGTTTCTCCGGGTCGGCCTCTCCGGGTCGGCACTTTCGTTCTGGGGGGAGAGGGATTGGGAGAGCCGCGCGGACGGGCGCGCGCAAAACAAACCAACACGAAAAAAACAAAAAACGACAAACCAAACTCGAAACCACAAAAAAACCAAACACCAAAAATCCAAAAACAAAGCATCCACGAGGAGTACCGCGAGGTCGTCGAGCGCCGCGTCTACACCGTCACGGGCCAGCGCGTCGACGAGGAGCGCATCGACGCCCTCATCGAGTCCGGCGAGGCCGAGTCGATCTTCGAGCGCGCCATCCTCGAGCAGGGGCGCGGCCGCGTGCTCGACACGCTCGCCGAGATCCAGGAGCGCCACCGCGCCGTGAAAGGTCTGGAGCAGAGCCTGGTGGAGCTGCACCAGATCTTCCTCGACATGGCGGTGCTGGTCGAGGCGCAGGGCGAGCTGCTGGACAACGTCGAGAGGCAGGTCGCCCGCTCGGTCGAGTTTGTCGGCAGCGGCGCCGCCGCGCTTCTCGACGCAAAGCGCCTGCAGAAGAACACGCGCAAGTGGATGTGCTGCGCGGTGGCGGCGCTGCTGTTGGTGGCGCTGGTGGTGGTGCTGGCGGTCGTGCAACCTTGGAAGTACCTGTGAGTGGTGTCTCTCCTATTGTGTTTTTATTTGGGGCGGGGGTCCCTCCCCCCCCCCCCTCTCCGCCTGGTTCTCTCGCGCGCGCCCTCGACTCTTCTTCTCATCTTTTCGCGTTTCCCAACCGACAACACCCCCACCTTGACACACACACACACACAACAGGCAAGCAAAGCAGGTGCAGCAGGGCAACACGCCGCCGCCCCCCCCCGCTGCGCCGGCGGCGGCGGCGCCGCCGCCGGCGCCCCCCGCGGCCGCGGCCGAGATCGCGCCGCCGCCGCCCCCTCCTCCGCCGCCGCCGGAACAGGGCTGACTGACCAAACGATCCACCCGAAGAATAACAATGTGTAAATGCATCGATCGGCTCGCTCTCCTGCCTTTGTCTTCTGTCACAAGCATCAAATCTTAAAATCTGGCCCCCGTCAACTTTTTTGCCAAAAATAGCAACGCCGCGCGCGAAAAAAGCACGCGCGGCATCTCGCCCAAAATAAGCACGGCGCAGGGTCAACAACCTCGCAAATCACACCTCGCTTTCCCTCGTGTTTTGGCGCCATGGCCCCCACGACCATCTTGAAGGTCTGCGTCTGCCTCGCCCTGATCGGCGCGCGCGCCGTCGCGCAGGGGCAGCAGGAGGACTCGGCCGCAGAAACGGGGGCCGCGACGCTGCGGCAAGCGGCGAGAGCAGCAGGAGGCGGCGTCCGCGGCGGCGGCGGCGGCGGCGGCAGCTCGCCTTCAGGCTCTCAGGCCACGCGCGGCAAGGCAAGGCGGCGCGCGATCGGCGCAGCCGACGCAGCGACGCGAAAAGGGGGCGTGGAAGGGAAGGAGGGGGCAGCGGGAGCGGGAGCGGGAGCGGGAGCGGGAGCCGGAGCGGGCGGCGGCGGCGGCGGCGGCGGTTTGAGCGTCGAGCAGCAACAACAGCAGCAGACACAGCAGCAGACACAACAAGGCCGCCCGTCGTCGGCCGCCGCGACGCGCCTCGAGCGCCTCCGCACCGCGGCGACGGGACCCGGCGGCGCGGGCGGCGGCGCCGCCGACTACACCTACATCCCGCTGGACGGCCGCGTGCTGCTGCGCCCGCGCTCGCTGACCAAGCTGCGCGACTATGCTGGCGACATCTACGGCGGCTCTAACCATATCGCGCAGGCGCAGCCCTTTTTCGCCGCGGCCTCGCTCGCGGGGCGGGTGGGCCTCGCAGCGAGGTATAGCGTGGATTACAGCGACTACCTGTCGCCGCGGCAGGCCCTCTCGCGCATCGGACCGACGTCGCACTTTGTGACGTCGGCGACGGCGCGCGCGCAGGGGGCCGCGGGGTTCAAGGCGGCGACCGACTCGGTGGCCACGCGGCGCGCCTCGTACCGCTTCGACCTGGCGGACGCCGGGTTGCTCGAGGTCCAGGACGTCGGCCAGCGGCTCAACGCGGCGAGCGCGGGCGCGACGGTCGAGCGGGACCAGGCCAACGACCCGTTCTACGCGACCGTGCCCGAGGTCCCGGCGGGGTTGGTCGGGCGGCGGCGGCGGCGGGCGCTTTAGGGGGGGAGGTGCGGCGGCAGGCCTCGGCGCCCGAAGGATCGACGAGGGGAGGGGGAGGTTGGTTCGAGAACAAAAAACAGAGCAAAGAACTGAAGAAGTTACAAAGTGCGTGCTACATCAAGTGAATGACGCGCCGCATCTCCGCCGCCCTCCTCGGCTGCAGCTCCTGGCACGCCCGCTCCGCCAGCACCTGCTTCAGCCGGTTCATCGTCAGCTTGACGCGCCGCCGCCGCCGCCCAAACTCGTCGCGCTCGGCCGCGCGCAGCGCGTCGGCGCCGGCGCCGGAGGCGCCGCCGCACCAGAGCATCCGGGTCTCGAGCAGGTTGCGCTCCTTCAGCGAGACGTACCACAGGCGGTGGAGGTCGTCCCAGGACTTGAGGCGCAGCTCGGCGGCCTTCCAGGCGCGGCCGTAGGTGGGGCCGTCCTGGGAGGGCGAGCCCGCGTCGTCGTCGATAAAGTCGCGCAGGTCGGCGCGCGCGGCGGCAGAGGTGTGAAGGTTGGCCGCGCGGCGCGCGCCCGCCGGCGGCGGCGGCAGCGCGAGCGTCAACGGCGGCGCGGCGCGCGCCCCGGCGGCGCCGGCGACGGCGCTTCGTCCTCCTCCGCCACTTGCGGCGGCGGTGTACGAGGTCGAGCACGCGCCCTCGGTCAGGAGGGGCGCGAGCGCGCGCGCGCACGCGCGCTGCATGCTGCTGCCAGGCTCTGGTGCTGCTGCGGCGGGTGACGTGACTGGCCGATGCGACCCTCTTGGCGATTTCCCTCTGATCGCGGGCAGCTTTTGAATGAGGAATGAGGCGGGCGCGCGTGGCGAGGTGTTGCGAGAAGGCGGGAAGATGTGACTGAGTCTTGATGAACGTGTTGTCACGTGAAGTAGAGAGGCGGGAGGCTTCCGCCTTCAACATCCCAGAAGGAAACCAAAACGCCCCCCTCGCCCGGGCCTCATTCTCCGCCCTAACCAATCCACTGTCTGCGCTACTACCTGTACTTGATCGACTGCCCTCAACCCCGAGTCATGTCCCGCGGCTGAACCGAAACCCACACTGAGATCAAACATGTCGGCGGCAGCTGTCGTGGTCGAGACGACCGCGGCCAAGGGCCGCGGGCTCGTGGCCGCGCGCGACGTGGAGGCCGGCGAGGCTGTCGCGGACGAGCTGCCCATCCTGCTGTCGCTGTACGACGACGCCAAGGACCTGGCGTGCGCGCGGTGCCTCCGCGCGCTCGACGGCGGCGGCGGCGGCGGCGGCGGCAACGGCGCGGGCGGCGCGCAGAGCGGCGGCACGGCCTTGCCCTGCGCCTCCTGCCGCCAGGTCGCGTTTTGTTCGGGCGCGTGCGCCGCCGCGGCCGCCAGCGAGCCCTGGGTGCACGCGCCGGAGACGTGCCGCGCCTACGCGGCGGGCCTGGCCGCCCTGCCCGAGGCCCGGGCGAGCGCCGCCGCCGCCCCCGGCGCTTCTGGCGCGTCTTCGGCCGCCGGTGCCGCCGCCGCCGCCGCCGCCGCCGCCGCTGACGAGGCGGCGACGGAGGCGCGCTCGTCGCTGCGGTTCCTCATCCAGGCGCTGGCGCTGAGGGCGCTCGCGCAGCAGCAGCAGCACCACCAGCAGCATCAACACCAGCAGCAGCCACGGCGACCGACGGCCGCAGAAGAGGGCGCCGTGCGGTACGTCCAGCTTCTGTCGCTGTGCGGCGCGGGCGGCGACGACGCGTCGGCCGCGGCGGCCTCGGCCGCGCGCGCGCTGATGCCCGCCCTGGCCGCGGCCGTGGGCGCCGCCGCCATGCCGCCCGAGGCCGAGGTCGCGGCCCTGCTCGCCCGCGAGCAGGCCAACAGTTTCGCCGTCCAGGCCCCCGGTGGATTCGCGGGCCCCCTGGACGCCCCCCCCGCCCCCGCCGCCGCCGCTCCCGCCGCCGCTCCCCGCAGCCGCCGCCCCCGCCGCCGCCTCCTCGGCGGCGCCCTCTACGCGCTCGCCTCGCTCGTCAACCACGAGTGCCTCCCAAACGTCGCCCGCTTCGACGACTTTGCCCGCGCCGCGTCCGCCCCGCCCGATACGCCCGCCGAAAGGGGCCGCCTGCGCCTGGTGGCCCTGCACGCGCTGCCGCGGGGCGCCGAGCTGGCGCTCTCCTACGTCCCTCTGCGCTGGAACCGCGCGGCGCGCCGGGCGCACTGCCGCGCCGTCTACGGGTTCGAGTGCGCGTGCGCGCGGTGCGCGCTCGAGGCGCGGGAGGACGTGTTCGGGGCGGCGCGCGGCGGGCCGCCGCGGGAGGGGGAGGAGGGGGGCAGCGGCGGCGAGTGGGAGACGGACGAGGGGGAGGAGGGCAGCGAATGGGAGGAGGGCGAGGAGGAGGAGGAGGAGCAGGGGGGCGGCGAGGGAGGCACGGTCGCGATGGAGGTGGAGGAGGAGGAGGAGCGAGCGGTAAGGCCGGGCGAGGCGCCGTCGGGACAGAGCGGCGCCATGGAGCCGACGTACCTCCACCTATTTTTGCTCAAGTACGCGTGCGCGCGGAGAGGGTGCACGGGAGGCACGCTGGCGCCCGCGAGCAGCGCCCGAGGGGCCGACGCCGCCGCCGCAGCAGACGGGGGCGCCGCGCTGCTGCGCTGCAACGCGTGCGGCGGCGAGCGCACGGAGGCGCAGTTTCTGGCGGAGCTGCAGGGGGCGGGGGGGCGGTCGTCGCCGGGAAGATGATCCTGTCGGGCTTTTTGCGACGACGCACAACAACAACTACGACCACCACAACCACAACCAACAGGCAACAATAAAAATAACCGCCCCCCGCACCGCTGCCCCCTTTCCCTCTCACAGCTCGCCGCCGGGCATGCGCCCGACGTCCGGCCACAGGATCGCGTCGGCCACGAAGCACACGCCGCCCGCCGCCCCCTCGAACAGCGACGCGGGCCGGTCGGCCAGGTCGTACTGCTCGGCTTCCGGCAGGCGCGCCGCCACGTGCACGGCGAACCAGCGCGTGCGCCGCAGCCACAGCTCGTCGCGCGTCAGCCGCCACAGCGCCAGCAGCGCGTAGCCGTTGCCCGCGGCGCCGTGGCACAGGCTGCCGGGCGCCTTTGCGAGCAGGCCGCGCGCCCAGACGGCCTCGCCGGCGCGCAGGGCGGCGGCGAGGTAGGCCGACGAGGCGGCGGCGTCGTTGTTGCCGCCGCCGTTGTTGCCGCCGCCGCCGGTGTCGACGCTGCCGCAACCGTTGCCGCCGATTCTGCCCTCGCCGCCGCCGCCGCCGTTGCCGCCGCCGTTGCCGTCGCCGCCGCCGCCCCCACCTAACACGAGCACCTCCTGCGCCTTGGCCATCAGCAGCACAAACCCGGGCGCCCCGTGGCACCACTGCACCAGGCGGTCGCCCCCCCCGGCCCACGCCGCCCACGACGCGCCCGCGTCCGGCAGCGACGACGGCAGGTTGCCCCCCGCCTGCCGCTGCAGCGCCGCCATTCCGTTGACCGCCGCGCGCACCTCGGCCGCGCACCCGGCGGCGCGCACGGACGGCCAGCTGCACAGGAGGGCGTACAGCACGCCGCAGCCGCCGTGCGCGGCGCCCAGGTAGCGCTTGCCGTGCCAGCGCCAGACGAGAGGGGGCGGCGCGGGCCAGGACGGAGGCGGGGGCGGCGCCAGACCGCTCTGTCCCGAGCGCGCGGCCGCCGCCGCCTCTGCCTCTGCCGCGCTCTCGGCGGCGGCCTCGGCGCCCTCCGCGCGGCCCGCGGCGACGATGTCGCGCACGAGCTCGCGGGAGACGCGCTCGGCGTCGGCGCGCGGCCACAGCGCGAGAGCGTCGCCCTGCTGGTCGTCGCGACCGGCGGCGGCGGCGGCCCGAGGCGCCTCGGCGTCGTCCGCGGCCTCTGCCGCCGCCGCTTCCGCCTCGGCCTCCGCCTCTTCCGCCGCCGCCGGGTCGAGCTCCCGCTGCGCCCACAAAACGCTGTAAAAATAGCCCGCCCGCCCGTACAGCAGCTCGCACTCGTCCGCGGGCAGGCGCCGCACCACCTCGGCGTAGTAGGTGAGCAGCGCCCGCGCCGAGCGCTGGGCGCCCGAGGCGGCGGCCGCGCCGGCGCCGGCGCCGGCGCCGGCGCCGCCGTCGCCGCCGCCGCCGCTGGTGCCGATGCTGCCGCGGCGGGACAGCGTCCCGCCCCCGCCGCCGCCGCCGCCACCGCCGCCGCCGCCGCCGCCGCCCCACTTTTTCGCCGCCGCGACCGTCCCGCCCCCGGCCCCGGCGGCACCGGCATCCCCCTTTGCCTCCAGCAAGGCCGCCGACGCCGCCTGGACCGCGGCCTCGAGCGCGACCAGGCCGCTCCAGCCCTCCGCAAAAGTGACGCGCGGGGCGCCGCCGGCCTCGGGCCGCGGCCCGGACGACGACGAGCGGCGGCGCGGCATGACCGACTCGCCGTCGCGCGCGAACTTGAGCGCGAGGGGGAGGGCGTGCGCGGGGGTGTGCTTGGCGAGGTAACGAGGGACGTCGGCGGCAGGGACGTCGACGGGAGCGGGGGGCGCGAGCAGGAGCAGCGAGGCGGCGCTGTCGTCTCCTGTTCCGGCGGCGCCACCGCCGCCGCCGGCGTCGCTTTGCCGCATCGCGCGGGCCGCGGCGCGCCGCGAGCGGTCGGCCGACGCCAGCCACTGCCGCGACGCCAGGTGGTAGTACATCAGCCCGACGCCCCCCGTGCCCACGTAGACGGAGCCGCCCTCGAGGTCCTGGTGAGCTAGAGCTGACGCCTTGATTTGCCTGAGCGCGACGGCCGCCGACGCCAGCGCGTCCCGTTGCTGCGCGGGCGTCGGCGACGTGCGGTCGTCGTAGCTGTTGGGCAGGCATCGCTGGGGCTGGTGCTGGTGCTGGTGGTGGTGCTGGTGCTGGCCGCCGCCGCCGCTGTCGACTCGACGCGACATTGTCCGTCTGTTTGTGCGCGCGACGTGTGACGCTGGCGATGGCGATGGCCACTGTCTCGGAAACGTCTCGTCGTTCGATCGAGGGGGAAATTCGTTTGAGGGCGCGCCCGGCTTTGGATGCCGGGTCGATGGATGTTGGAGTCGAGGAGAAGGAGTGCTCGATTAGTACTTGCGTTGCGCGGTGGCGACCGTTGTGGTGGGGAGGAGCACAAGAAGTAGGAGGGAGGAGGGCAGGACCTCGAGGAGGGAGGCAGGGGAGGCAAATTTCGTCGGCCAATTGCCTCCTCATCCGAGGTCCTTCACAACCGTACACCCGTCGCTGAATAACTTTTGCCCCTGTTGATTGCTTCCCTCTGTGTCATCGCCGTACCAGCACTGTCAGATCCAGCCTCGCGCGCGATCATTGCATCCAAACCTCCATCGACCCGCCCCCAAGCTCTGAACGCCAGATCTGGACGAGCAACCACGACCTGCATCTGATGATATACGGCGGCAGGTGCGGCGCCGCATGCGGCCCGCACGCAACAACGACAACAGCAGCCCCAGCCGCGTCCAACGCGCCGTCCCGCCGCCGCCGTCGGCGCCCGGCCGCGCCGCGCGCCTCGTCGTCCTCGCCCGACGTCGTCCCTCCGCCGCCTGCAAGCGCCGGCGTCGCCCCTGGGGCGGCGCCAAAGCTCCGCGTCGTCGTCGCCGCCTCGGGCAGCCACACCGCCCGCGGCACCGTCCGCAAGGTCAACGAGGACCGCGTCGAGGTGCGCCTCCTCGACCCGGGCGCCGCGCGCGCCCGCGGCAACGCCCCCTTCTGCTTCGCGGGAGCGTACGACGGCCACGGCGGCGGCGCCGTCGCCGAGTGGCTCTCGCAGCGGCTGCACGGCGTCGTCCTCGAGCAGTGGTCGGCGGGCGCGCGCGCCCGCGCGGCCGTGTACGACGCATACCTCGAGGCGGACCGGCAGCTGCTGTCCGCGACCAACGGCTTCCTGGGCCTGGGCGAGCGCGGCGTCGGCGGCAGCAAGTGCGGCGCGACGGCCGCCAACGCGCTGCTGTTCGCCGACCCGTCGCCCGACGCCGACGGCGCCACGGCGCTGCTGACCGCCAACGCGGGCGACGCGCGCGTCCTGCTGCTCACCCGGCCCGGCGGGGGGGGACCCGGGGGCGCGCCGCTCGAGGCGGTCCCGCTGTACGAGGAGCACGTGCCCGACCTCGAGGGCGAGCGCCTTCGCATCGAGCGCGCCAATCCCAACCCGCGCATGCCGCTGGTGCGGTACGAGGGCGGGACGTGGCGCGTGGGGGGTCTGCTGGCGCTCTCTCGCGCGTTTGGCGACTCGTTCCTCAAGCCGTCGCTCCGGTTCGAGGGGGTCAACGCGGGGGGAGACAACTACTCGACGGGATTTGGCCTGTCGCCCGAGCCCTTCACCACCTTGCGGCGCCTGAACCCGGCCGAGGACGCCTTCGTGGTGCTCGCGTCGGACGGCCTGTTCGCCGAGGAGCAGCGGGGCGGCGGCGGCGGGCTGACGGACGCCATGGTCGCTGAGCTGTGCGGCGCGGCGGGCGAGCGCGCGCCGTGCGACGCGATCGCGCGGACGCTGGCCGAGGCGGCGGCGGCCATCGGGTCGACGGACGACATCTCGGTCGTGGTGCTGCGCCTGGGGGCGGAGGAGG
>Ga0209390_10001753_pt1 | contig 40479 bp, 37 predicted proteins | sample BON01_FD_187212 | JGI IMG/M metagenome (GOLD analysis project Ga0209390, IMG submission 187212) | Freshwater microbial communities from Lake Bonney liftoff mats and glacier meltwater in Antarctica - BON-01 (SPAdes) (version 2) | ecosystem: Environmental > Aquatic > Freshwater > Ice > Glacier...
TGGTGCCCGCGAGTATCCTTTTTTACAAACGCTACCACACCGATTGATAGAGAAAAAAACGCCCGACCAATAGCCGAGCGCTTAAAGTGGGATCAGAAGTCAGAGACCTCGCGTGATCGGGTTAACTACGCTGGTGATGGCCTTTGCCTTTTTGGGCTTGGTTTTTTAGATAGTCTTGCATCGTTAACTTTTGTTCTGAGTCCAAGCTGTCCCAAAACGTTAACCACTGGGCTTGAATGGCCTGGCGTGCACTTTGACGCGCTGCCATCCGTTGATCTTGCTGCTCAAACATGACGCGTGGATCGAAATCGCCATCGGCCATCTGCGCGCTAGACCTTTGGTGGCTCTCACGCATGCCTTGCCGCATACCCGCACGCATACCATTGGCTGCCGTTTGGGCGGTGAATAGTGCATTGGCTTGTGTCTCTGAAAGTTTCAGTGATTCGATCAACTCAGCGGGCAATTGCATCATCCCCTTAGACTGGTTTTGCATGCTGTGTTGCTTATTGTCGCCCGAGTTTTGGCAGCCTTGACCAGCATTTTGATGCTTGCCAGAGGCTAGGGCACCTGCACTGGTAGCAGCCAAAAATAGACCAAGTATCAGGGGGCGGACATAGGATTGTTGCTTCATGGTGATAACTCCTTGTGATTGACAGCCCTAGTGTGCGGCTCGGGTGGTGTCAAAAGTGTTACCAAGATTGGTTAAGATGTTTCAAATCATTTCACCAACCGTTTTTGCGCATTTGATGTTGGTGTGTCGCTTGCACAAAAAAATTGTGCGGCGCGCACTTACCGTGCGCACGCTTTGTGGTTCAATCACCGATTAGGATTAACGAGGTTAGGCATGCTAGTGACAGTATTGTTTTTTATAGGTGGATTGGTTCTTTTGCTTCTTGGTGCAAATGCATTGGTCAATGGCGCCTCCAAACTGTCCATGTCATTGGGTATCTCCCCGCTGGTGGTGGGTTTGACAGTGGTAGCGTTTGGCACGAGCGCACCTGAAATGGCGGTAACCGTCGATGCCGTGCTTGGTGGCACTGGCGACGTGGCCTTGGGTAACGTGATCGGCAGTAACGTTTTTAATATCTTGGTGGTGCTCGGTTTGAGCGCACTGGTCATACCCTTGACCGTTCACGCTCAAGTCATTCGGCAGGAAATGCCGATCATGTTGGGTTCGGGCTTTTTATTATTGGCCATGGGGCTTGATGGCACGATTTCGCTATTAGAGGGTGTTGCACTACTGGTTTTGTTGGTGCTTTACACGACGTTTCTGATTGTGCAGGCACGTCGAGCACCGCCTGAGGAAGCCCAAGAGTTTGTCGATGAAATCCAGCCTGCCAAGCTTGGTGGTTTTGATTCGCGTTGGTATGGACAGGCCATCTTTATCATTGCTGGGTTGGTCATGTTGGTTTTGGGTTCAAATTGGTTGGTTGAAAGTTCAGTGACGTTTGCGCGCGCATTCGGCATCAGTGAGTTGGTCATCGGGCTGACGGTTGTGGCAGCGGGCACCTCATTGCCAGAAGTGGCTACCTCTTTGGCGGCCGCGCTCAAAGGTGAGCGAGACATGGCGGTGGGTAACGTGGTGGGCAGCTGCATCTTCAACACCTTGGGTTGTATCGGTCTAGCGGGTATTGTGTCAGGTGCCGGTGGTTTGGCTTTTGCGCCCTCAGCGTTGAACTTCGACATCTGGATTATGTTGGCGGCTTTTCTGGCTTGCCTACCGGTGTTTCTTTCTGGCAGGGTCATTGCGCGGTGGGAAGGTGCGGTCTTTTTTGCGTATTATGCCGCCTACGTGGTTTTTTTAATCATGCGTTCTCAAGAGCACGCCGCCTTACCCGTGTTCTCAACGGCGATGTTGAGTTTTGTGGTGCCGCTGACTGTGGTCACATTTGTGGTGGTCATGATCAAACAACCCAGTCAATAAGCGTTTTTCATTCATAAAAATAGCAGCCATGTGGCTGCTATTTTTATGAGTGAAACAACCTCAATTCATTAAAACGGCTCAAATCCCAAGGCTGCACGAAAGCGGTTTTTGACAAACACGCCATCCCTAGGCGGTAGCGCACGGGGTACCTCATCGGCTTTGATCTTGACTTGGAAGAAGGCTGGCCCTTTTTTCGCAGCCACGGCTTGAGTGACTTTTTCAACCTCACCAATGGCGTGTAAGTGTTCGGCTTGAGCGATTGAGCAGGCTTTGGCCACATTGACCAAATCGGTGCCCAAGCTGGTGTGGCTGCGCTGCATGCCGGTTTCACCGAAGTGCCCATTGTCAAGCACCAGGATGGTCAGATTCTTAGGCTGTTTGGCACCAATCGTGGCCAATGAACCCAATCCCATTAAGAGCTCGCCGTCACCGGTCAGGACAATCACGTCACGCTCAGGCTGGGCAAGGGCCAAGCCCAAGCCGATGCTAGCGGCACCACCCATGGCGCCCCACATGTAAAAGTTTTCTGGGCGATCGCCAGCCGCAAAAAGGTCATAATTTGAGGATCCCAATCCAGGGATCACAAGCGCGGTAGGGCATTTTTTTATCAATTGAGCCACGAACTCGCGTCGATCAATGGTGGCCAATGTGAGAGCAGTTTGAGTCATTTCAAAATCCTTGTGCGTATCTGGAAAGGCCATCTTGGCCATCAACGGGACCTATTTCAGTGTCCGAGGCTAGGTCTTAGCCTAGTCCTTGATCCATTTTTTACGCCCGATCAGGCGCTGGGAAATCAATACTGCGACCTGTTCGCCGGCGACAAAAGCCGAGTCGAGTGCGGCATCGACCACTTCGCTTACTTCGGCCGGGTCTGTGACGCGCAACACCCTAAAGCCCATGGCGGTTAAGACACCTTCAGTGGCTTTGCTCATGGGCGTCTGCCACGCATTGAATTCAGCGTATTCGCCGCGCATGGTGATGAGTGTTAAAAAGGGGATTTGGCAGCTTTGCAGTAAAGAAAACATATTCACACAGTTGCCAACACCGCTACTTTGCATCAAGAGCACGCTGCGTTGGCCACCGATCCAAGCGCCGCAACCCAAGGCCACACCTTCTTCTTCGGTAGTCAGCACCACTGTGTCCATGTCGGGATCATCATGCGCGCGATTAATCACGTGGGCATGCCCGGCGTCAGGCACGTAAGCGACCTGCTTAATTTGGCCTTGCTTGAGTACTTGAAAAATAGATTCTTTCCAGGCAGCGACGGCGGTATCGGATTCGGACATATTGAGTGCTTTCCAAAATAAAAGTTAATTCGAATGTGCTTGTTCGTACTTGCTTACTTTTAACGCACGGTCGCGCTAAGTGCCAGATGTTGCCATGCTTGCGTTGGCGCTGCCTGGTGGCTTAGGCCGCTTGGCCAACCAAAACACGTAAGCGCCAAACAAAGCCAAGACTGACAAAACAGTAAAGCCAAGCTCGTAGTTGCCAGTTGCGTCACCTAGGATACCAGCCAAGAGCGGACCGATCGACTGACCCAAGGCCGTGATCATGGCCGATAGCCCTAAGATCATCCCGATGGCCTTACGACCAAAATAATCAGCCCGAATTGCTTGCATGAAAGGTCCTCGAAGGCCCCAAGCAAAGCCATGCGCAGCAGCAAAAAAAACCAACTCAAGGGCCCCTTCAGCATAGGTCAGAATAAAGAGCCCAGTGGCATGAAGCACCATACAGCCGGCAGCGACCAGTCTTTTTTCAAACTTGTCACCCAAGTAGCCACCAAGTAACACGCCGGCGACTTGAAACATGGTCATTAGCATGATGAAGAACGAGGCTTGTGCAATTGTGTAATCCAAGGAGATACGCATGTGATTGATAGCATGGGTATTGACCGCCATGACCACAATCAACGCGATGCCATGGCCCGCGGCCAAAAGCCAAAAGGCCTTGGTGCGAATTGCCTGCGCCGCCGTAAATTCGGGCTCGGGTGTTGTTTGCTGGGACTCGGTTTTGTCTTTGTTGTCAGCGTTTGAAGCAATGCCGTCCACCACTTCGCCAAAATCTTCAGGCCGTCGCCGAAAAATGCTCGCCAATGGGTAACCCACCAAAATGGCGACGATGCCACTACCCATGGCGGTTTCACGCCAACCAAAAAACTCAATAGAAGCGGCAATAATGGGCACAAAGACGCCACCCAAAGCAAACCCCAGACCAACAAAAGAAAGGGCTCGTGCGCGTTTTTTCTCAAACCACTGAATCACAGCCACGTTTAGCGGGAAGTAGCCTGCCATCGAAGCACCGATTGCGATGACAGCCACGGCAATGTAGAAGCCAGTCAGCGATTCGATTTGACTCAAAAACATGAAACCCACGCCAAACATCAGCACACCGATCTTGATGACACCCTGCGCGCCAAATCGGTCAAGAAACCAGCCAATCAGCGGACCGAGAAGAGCCGCCTCGACTGACAACATGGCCGAAGCACCCGATAGTGCGGTTTTGCTCCATTCTTGTTCGACAGCCAACACCGCAACATAAGCCCCGAAGGCCTGGTGCAACATCATGGCTTGGATGATCTGCAGGCCGCTGGCGGCCATGACCATTTTCCAGCCGTAAAACATCTTCATGCCAGTCCTCTACGACAGAGACTGATCGAGGCATCGGTGTTTAGACCGTGGTACGAATTCGTGGGGGGGGTGCAGCGGGTAACGGCTGTGGTGCGACTCAAATCAAGACATTGTCCCCTGTGGTGTGCCAGCGCAAGTTCACCTCGAAATGAGTCCGAGCGTATGAGCGGGTAGCGCATCATATTTGGGCAGAAGGGTGTCGGTTGAATAAAAGTGACTGCATCTTAATACACGGCGAAGTGCAATGACACTCATCTGATTCGGACTTTAAACAATTCTCCAAAAATCACGACACTCAGTCGGCCTAACAAGGCTTGAACCCGCCATCAGCGAATCGATCACCCCCCCAAGTGCGGTCAAGGCGACCGCACTTGGGGGGGTATTGTTTAAACCGCGGCTAGCGCCTGCTCTAGGTCAGCTTCCAGATCGCTGATGTGCTCAATGCCGATTGACAATCGCACCATGCCTTGGCTGACCCCGGCCTGCGCCAGTTCCTCTGGGTTCAATTGGCGGTGGGTGGTCGAAGCGGGGTGGGTCGCGAGCGACTTGGCATCCCCAATATTGACCAAGCGCCTAAAGAGTTGCAGCGCATCCAAGAAGCGTGCGCCAGCTTCACGGCCTTGATCATCCGGTGCTTTGAGTCCAAATGACAAAATGCCCGAAGCGCGGCCGTCCATCTGTCGTTTCACGATGGCATGGTCAGGGTGGTCAGGCAGGCCAGCGTAGTTGACCCATTCGACCTTGGGGTGCTTTTTGAGGTAATGAGCCACAGCCATGGTGTTTTCGCAGATCCGATCCATGCGCAGCGCCAATGTCTCGATGCCCTGCAATATCAGAAACGAGTTAAAGGGTGATAACGCTGAGCCGGTGTTACGAAGGGGCACCACTCGGGCGCGCCCAATGAAGGCCGCCGGTCCCAACGCCTCGGTGTAGACCACACCGTGGTAACTGACGTCGGGCTCGTTTAGGCGCTTAAAACGGACTTTGTGCTCAGCCCAAGGGAACTTGCCACTGTCAACAATGGCGCCTGCCACTGTGGTGCCATGGCCGCCCATGTATTTGGTCAGTGAGTGGACCACGATGTCAGCCCCGTGCTCGATGGGGCGCAATAAATAGGGGCTTGGGACAGTGTTGTCAACGATCAATGGAATACCGTGGTCATGGGCGACTTTGGCAAGCGCTGCAATGTCTGTGACGTTGCCCAAGGGGTTGCCAATCGACTCGCAGTAAATGGCTTTTGTTTTGTCATCAATGTGTTTCGCAAAGCTCGCCGGATCGCGCGAGTCAGCAAAACGCACCTCAATGCCTTGCTGTGGAAAAGTGTGCGCAAAGAGGTTGTAAGTGCCGCCATAAAGCGTGCTGGCCGAGATGATGTTGTCGCCGGCTTCGGTAATGGTTTGAATGGCGTAGGTGATGGCCGACATGCCAGAAGACACCGCCAAGGCGGCAATACCACCTTCTAATGCCGCAACGCGCTGTTCGAGCACGTCGTTTGTCGGGTTCATGATACGGCTATAGATATTGCCTTGAACTTTCAGGTCAAAAAGGTCTGCCCCATGCTGGGCACTGTCAAACGCATAGGCAACGGTTTGATAGATGGGTACAGCAACTGCTTTGGTTGTCGGATCGGCCGTGAAGCCGCCGTGGACCGCAATGGTTTCTAGTTTCATGGTGTTGCCTCTTTGGTTTTGTTATCGGGTGGCAGAAATAATGCCACCGTCGACCACAATGGTTTGCGCGGTGACGTAACGACTTTCGTCAGCCGCCAAAAAAAGAACGGCGTTGGCCACATCCCAAGCATCACCCATTCGACCCATGGGTACTTGTTGGTGCCGGTGTGCCACAAACCCCTCGTAATCGCCCTTAGCGTACTTATTTGCCAGCCGTTGCACAAGCGGTGTAAACATCAGGCCTGGTGCCACACAATTTAGGCGAATGCCTCGTTCGGCATAGATGACGGCGGTGGTCTTGGTGAATTGCATCAACGCGGCCTTGGCGGCAGCGTAACCCACTTGTGGTTTACCAATGTAACGATAGCCGGCAACCGACGAAATGTTGACCACTGAGCCCGAGCCTTGCTTTTCCATCAGGGGCAGCACGTGCTTACACGTGAGAAAGGCGGAGGTGACGTTAACGTCAAGTTGTTCGCCCCAAGTCTGCTCGCTCATTTCAACCGGACCACCGGGCTCTGATCGACCGACGTTGTTGATCAGGATATCAATGCGGCCATATTTTTCTAGGCAAGCATCAACCATCTGTTTGACCGCAACAGTGTCAGTAACATCGGTGCGCATCACGGTGGCATCGCCACCTTCTTTTTCAATGATGGCCTGGGTTGCCTGCGCGGCCTCAAGGCTCAAATCAACACCGAACACCTTGGCGCCTTGGCGGGCTAGCAACACAGAAATGGCTTTGCCATTGCCCCAACCTTCTTCTAATGTGCCACAACCCGTGACCAATGCCACTTTGCCGTCTAGCTTGAACATCCTTCTGCCTCCCAAAATCGCCTCACGCCGGTCGCGTGAGTCAAACCCCCACTGTAAACGAGTGTCGCGCCTCGTGGGGCAGTGGCAGTCGGTTGGTTAGTCGGTGTTGGCAAACACCTCCGCTTGGATTTCGGCCGTGGTGGGGCGTCGAATGCCACGGATCAAATCCTCAACCGTTAGACGACCTATTTTTAGGCCTTTGCGGTCGGTGATGATGAGTTTGTCACCAGCTGTTTCCGCAAAAATCTGCAGCGCCTCTTCGATGGTGGTGTTGCCTTTGATGATGGGCCCTTCGTCGCCAGGTTCCAGCTTGTTCATGATGGTGCGCACTCTTAAGACACGGGCCCGATTGATATCTTTCATGAAATCGGCCACGTATGCGTCTGCGGGTTTCATCAAAATATTTTGCGGGTCGTCGGTCTGGATGATTTCGCCATCGCGCAAGATGGCGATGCTGTCGCCAATGCGAAGCGCCTCATCAAGATCGTGGGTGATAAAGACGATGGTTTTTTGCAGCTCATTTTGTAGATCCAACAAAATGTCTTGCATCTCCGTTCGAATCAGAGGATCCAAGGCGGAAAACGCCTCGTCCATCAAGAGAATGTCGGCGTCAGTCGCCAAAGCTCGCGCAAGCCCCACGCGTTGTTGCATACCGCCAGACAATTGGCCAGGGTAGTGGGTTTCAAAGCCAGACAAACCCACACGACCAATCCATCGTGCCGCTGTTTCTTCGATGGATTTTTTGGTTTTCCCCTGGTTTTCGAGACCGTAGCCGACGTTTTCCATGATGTTGCGGTGCGGGAATAAGGCGAAGCGCTGAAAGACCATTGAAATCTTAAAGCGGCGAAGCTCTCGAAGCTGTGGGGTATTCAAGGTCAACACATCCTGCCCATCGACCAAAATCTCGCCCTCGGTGGGCGCAATGAGACGATTGATATGACGGATCAGGGTCGACTTGCCAGAACCCGAAAGCCCCATCACGACTTGAATGCGATGGCGTTCCATGTCTAGGTTGACATTGTTTAGTCCAATCACGTGGCCAGTGCGTTCGAGCAGCTCATCCTTACCCATGCCTTGATGAACCAGGGCCATGGCTTTTTGAGGGTCCTTGCCGAATACTTTGTATAGATTGCGAATAGAAATGATGGTGTCAGTACTCATTGAGGTGCACCCTCACGATGTTTTTGTAGCCTGAGCCCAAAGCCTTGTGTGACGCGATCAAAAATGATGGCCAAAATCACCACGGCTGTGCCGTTAAATAAGCCCAGGGCGAAGTACTGATTGGTCACCGCTTGCAAGACCGGTTGCCCCAAACCGCGCACGCCGATCATGGATGCAATCACCACCATGGCCAAAGCCATCATGATGGTTTGGTTAATACCAGCCATGATGTTGGGTAGCGCCAACGGCAGTTGCACCTTAATCAGCTTCTGCAGTCGACTGGCGCCAAAAGCGTCGGCAGCCTCGAGTGCTTCTTTTTCAACCAAGCGAATGCCGAGGTTGGTCAGCCGGATAACCGGTGCAATCGCATAGATCACAACGGCAATCAAACCGGGCACCCGGCCGATGCCTAACAACATCACCACTGGGATCAGGTACACAAAGCTTGGCATGGTTTGCATCACGTCAAGCACAGGCAGAATCGCCCTTTGCCCTCGATTGGATCGCGCCATAAAAATACCAATCGGGATCCCAATCAAAATAGACATTAACGTGCAAACCAGAATCATCGCCATGGTTCGCATCGTGTTTTCCCACATCCCGAAAACACCAATCAAACACAAGGCAATCACAATACCTGCAAAAAGCTTCCAGCTTCTCGCGGCGAGGTAGCCAATGGCAGCGGTCACTAACACCACCGACCACCATGGCGCACCCAATAATATTCGTTCGAACCAAATAAGGAAGTGTAGGAGCGGATCAAAAAACGCTTCTATTGAAGCACCATACTCACGAGAAAACGTCAGATAGCCGCGATCGATCGTGCGCGATAACTGACGCAATGTGGTGTCGGCGATTTGTGGAAAGTCACTGGACCAAAGCATATTGCTCGCCTCTGTTTTTCAAAAGATTGTGGTGGCGGCGGGCGGCCCGACGCGTCGCCGGGCCGCCCCGTTCGATCACTAAAGGCTTAAAGAGCAGCCTTTACTTTGGTGGCGACATCAGCAGGAACCCACTGAGTCCATGCGTCTGGTCGGTTTTGCAAGAACCATTCGGCAGCGACTTCACCGTTGGCTTGCTCTTCTTCCATAAACTCGAGCACGGCGCCAAAGTCTTTAGCCTGCCACACGCGGGCTTTCAAATAGGCCATTGCTTCTGGGCTTCTTTGGGCAAAATCAGTCGCCACGACGGTCTTAATTTCAGGCACTGGGAAGCTGTTGGGCTTGGGATTTGGGCAATTGGCGATACCCGTGCAGTCGGTAAATTCTTTGGCATCAAAGGTGCCTAAGTCAACGCGTACCATGTCAAGCTTTGACAATAGGGCGGTTGGAGCCCAGTAATATGCCAAGACGCCTTCACCGCGGTTGTAGGCCTTGAAGATGGCACCAGCCAGCGCCGCACCGGAACCAGGGTCGACCAAGTTAAAGCCTGCGCTTTCCATGTCGTAGGCTTTGAAAAGATTTTCGGTGGTGATTTGGCAAGCCCAACCTGAAGGGCATCCAACCACACGACCTTTGCTGGGGTCTTCAGGGTCTTTGAACAGGCCAACATTTTTCTTGATGCCGGCAATGGTGGTCAATTCAGGATTTTTTTCGACCATGTAGCGAGGCACCCACCAACCTTCACCAGCGTTTGTGCCCGGATCCTCAAGCACGTTGCCCACGATAACCAAGCGGTTTTGAGCCACTGCACGCTCAATGGGTTCGGTCACATTGTTCATCCAGAGCTCAGGCGCGATGTCGGGACTGGCCTTTTCGCTCATGGATGTGGCTGTTGGCATGGTGTCACCAGGAACGGTTTGAGCGTCGCAACCATAACCGTGTTTAAGGATGAAGGCGTCCACTCGCGCAGCCGCTTGGGCACTGGCCCAGTTCATTTCTGCGATGGTGACGTTGCCACACGCGGCTTGGGCCACGCCCGTACCGATCGCACTGATGGCCAATGCCATGGCCGCTAAAGAAGATTTTTTAATAAGAGTCATGCGTGTGTTCTCCGCTATTTTCAAACCCAATGGTTTGATGACCGCGTTAGACCATGTTGGTCCACTTAGCCGATGGCGCCCATTGGCTCGAAAGCTTGGGCGATGATGATCCGAAATTGCGCAAATAAAATATGCACAGAAAAGCCCCACATGTTGGGACTTCGGTTGCTCGAAGAGCAATTGGCACCTTGCCCACAAAAGGGCAAAGCCTATTGATGTAACGACTTGGGACTAACCGAGTCAATACAAAATGCACCCGCGCACAGGTGCGAACACTTGTTAATAACACCTTTAGTCTAACCAACTTTGCCTAAATATGCTAAGTCGTCCCTAAAAAGACGATTTGGCATTTGTTCACAGCGCCGCTTCGATCAACTCGGGCAGCGGCTTAGGGTCTTGGCCTATGTTGTCTGCGCAAGGACAGAAGCTATTTCACCAAGCGTCAAAGTCAATGCGGCTAAAGCGTTTTAAAATTTTTACAAATCGCCTCACTCATGCCTTAGCAAAGGCTGTGTTTTACTGGCAGGGTGAGTCAACCAGCGCGAGTAACACTATGTCGGATCCGTTGCCAGTCTTATATTCTTATCGGCGTTGTCCTTACGCCATGCGAGCTCGCATGGCGTTGCAAGTGGCCCAAGTCTCGGTTACTACCGTTGAAATCGACCTGCGCGACAAGCCCGTTGCCATGGTTGCTGTTTCGCCCAAGGCCACAGTACCTGTGCTTTGCGTGAGAGACGGCATGGTCATCGATGAAAGTCTAGACATCGTTCGCTGGGCGTTGGCAATCTGCGATCCCCATGACTGGACCCGCGGTTGGGGCGATAAGGCGGCCATGGATCTCTTGGTGCGCACTGATGGCAAATTTAAGCGCTGGTTAGACCGTTATAAGTATGCCACCCGTTTTCCAGAGTATGACTCGGTGTCGGCCCGAGAGGCTGCTTTTGAGGTTTTGATTGAACCGTTGTCTTTGCGATTGCAAAACAAGCCCTTCATAGGGGGCGAATTGCCAATGGTTCAAGATGTTTTGATTTTTCCATTCGTGCGACAGTTTGCGGGTGTCGATCCCGTTTGGTTCAAAAACAAGACCACGTTGTCAGTCCAGCATTGGCTTGGGGCTTTGGTCGGTAGCGCATTGTTTAAGCAAATCATGATTAAACAATAAGCGGTTGAGCACCTGTCAGCATAAAAATAACGCTCAAGCGCTGTTGAGTGAATCAACGCAAGTCGGTGCCGATCACGTAGCCTTAAAAACCCAATGCTTAACTAAAGGTTGCTTGCCACGGGAATACCCCACTAAAAACCCGTCCTTCTGGGTGCTAGCATTCGGCTGTCCTTGAGTCCCTTTATCTATCCACATAGACGCTGGGTCAGAATCAGGGGTTTCATTACTTGATAGCGCACGTGATTGTTTGCTTAAAGAACAACATGCTGGGCATAGCCGGAGACATGATATGAATATGACTAAAAAACTGCTTGCGTCAGCATTAGCAATTAGTTTTGCGACAGTAGGCGTTGCGGTTCAGGCCGCTGAGGTTGAAGGACCTAAGGTTGAGTGGCGTTATTCCATGTGGGGCAACCCACGTGCATTTACCGCTGGCTTGGAATTTTTAGCGGCACAAGTGAAAGAAAAAACCGGTGGTAACTTCACCATTAACATTGGTTACGGTGAACAGTTTTCAAAAGCCCGCGAAAACCTCGACAGCATCAAATTGGGTGCTGTTGATGGCGCGTCGTTTTGTAACTTCTACTCACCCGGTAAGAATCCCGCTTTCATGGTGTTCTCACTACCGTTCTTGCCTTTGGGCGATTGGAACGTGAACAAGGCCGCACGAATTGCGCTATTTAGCCACCCTGCGTTGGTTAAAGATATGGATCAGTGGAATGCCATGGTTTACGCGGGTGCCCTGATGCCTCAATATGAGTTCCTCGGCAAAGGCAAGCCACCCACTGCCTTGGCAGACTGGAAAGGTCTTCGCGTTCGTGCGGGTGGCGGTATCGGTGATGCCATGGTCAAGCTTGGCGCCATCAAGACCACCACAGCTGCTACTGAGGTTTATACCGGTATGCAACGTGGCACCATGGATGCGGCATCGTTTCCATACACTTACGCGCAAGCGGCTTACAAAATCCCTGAGGTTTCAGATTGGTTTACCGCCAACATGTCACCAGGAACATCGGCTTGCCCAACGACATTTAACAAAACTTCCTATGAAAAGCTGCCGCCACAGTACAAGAAGCTTTTACAAGACTTAAAGCCTGAGTACTACAATGTACAAGCCAAGGCGTACCAAGACATCGATAAAGTCAACTTGCCTAAGTTTAAGGCAAAGCTCATTGAGATCGTCTATACACCAGAGCAGTTGGCACAGTTCAAGAAAGTGGCTGCTCAGCCTGTGTGGAATGAGTGGGTTGCCGCTAACAAAGACAAATTTAACGGCCAAGAGTTGATCGACATGATCTTGAAGATCGCTGCTGAAACGCCTAAACAACAATAATAGGGCACCAGTAGTCGAGCGATTTGAGCGCTTAAAACGCTCAAATCGCTCCATTGTTTAAGTTTTGAATATAAAAAAGCAGCAGCCAATCTATGCAAATGCACAATCAAGCCCCCCCAACCAGTGGTCCGCCAGGACTGTTCTGGGCCAACAAATGGTTAACGAAGGTCGAAGATCTTTTCGCCTTAGCGGCCGCCCTTTGTATCTTTTTTTTGATGTTTCTGGGCATCGGCCAAGTGCTGGGGCGTCAGCTTTTTAACACGCCGTTCATGGGTTATATCGACTTGGTTGAGCTGTCAATGGCCACGTTTGCGTTCCTTGCGGTGTCTTATTGCCAAAGACTGGGTGGGCACGTGCGCATGGATCTTTTTGTGCGCATGGTCAATGGCCGAGCACGTTGGATACTGGAATTCGTCACGACAATCGCGCCCTTGATTCTGGTCGGGTTGTTGATTTATTTCAGCTGGGGTCACTTCATGAGGGCTTACGAGAGTGGCGACAGCACCATTGACTTGCAGTACCCCGTTTGGCCTTCCAAGATTTTGGTGCCCATCGCCTTTGTGGTGTTGTTCTTGCGTTTGCTGATAGAGACAATTGGTTATTGGCGTTTGGTTTTGAATCCTGATAGCGAACCGTTTGCGGTGCCTTTAATTCTGACTGAAGAGGATCTCGCCAAGAAAGAAATCGAAGATTCCAAGGGGAGCACGGATCGTGGATAGTTTTACCATTGGAATTATTGGTGTTGTTGGGCTGGTCGCTATGGTGTTTTTGGGCATGCGGGTTTATTTGGCCGCCGCCTTGGTTGGAACGCTGGGATTGATTGCCATTATTGGCTGGGAATCGGGGCTCGGCTTGGTTGGTACCATACCGCACTCAAAAGCGGTGACCTATACCTTGTCAGTGTTGCCGATGTTTATTCTCATCGGGTTTCTGGCTTTTCACGCGGGGATCACCGAGTCCTTATTTGATGCGGGCCGTAAATGGTTAGGGTGGTTGCCTGGTGGCTTGGCTGTGGCCACAGTGGCTGCTGCGACCGGTTTTGCAGCGGTCTCAGGTGCCAGCACGGCAACAGCTGCCGTGTTTGCACGAACAGCCATTCCAGACATGCTTAAGTACGGTTACTCGCCGATATTAGCCGCTGGGGTGGTGGCCGCGGGCGGCACGTTGGCCACGCTGATTCCACCGAGCGCGATTTTGGTGATCTATGCCATTATTGTGGAAGAGTCTGTTGGCGCACTGTTGGTCGCGGGCTTTCTGCCCGGCATTGTTTCAGCGTTGATCTACGTCTTGTTGATTGTCGGCATGTGCAAGTTAAATCCCTCTCTCGGTCGACCCTTAACGGGTTTCACTTGGGGCGAGCGGATGAAGTCGCTGCCTGGCACCTTCCCCATCTTCCTTGTTGTGGTGATCATCTTCACGGCCATGTACGAGGGCTGGGCCACGCCGACAGAAGCCGGTGCCTTGGGTGCCTCAGTGGTGTTCGTGATGGCCATGATGAAGGGCATGAAGGTCGCCAGTCTTCGTGATGCCTTGATGGAGACTGCCAAACTCACGGTGATGATCTTCTCAATCATCTGGGGTGTGCTGGTCTTTGTGCGATTCTTGGGCTTTGCGGGTTTGCCAGATGCTTTTGCCAAGTGGGTTGTGGCCTTGCCTTTTGAGCCCATTTATATCTTGATCGGTATTTTGCTGTTCTATGCCGTGCTCGGTATGTTCATGGATGCCATCGGCATGTTGCTCTTGACCTTGCCAGTGGTCTATCCCGCTGTGATTGCTTTGGGTTACGACCCCATTTGGTTTGGCATCATTGTGGTGAAGATGGCTGAGATTTGCTTGATCACACCACCCATTGGGTTGAATTGCTTCGTTGTCAACGGGGTTAGGCCAGACATACCGCTTAATAAGGTCTTCAGGGGGGTTGGTCCGTTCTTTGTTGCCGATGTGGTCACCATTGCCGTCCTCATTGCATTTCCTGAGATTGTGACTTGGTTGCCCCAAATGATGAGCATGGGTTAACCATAAAACGAGGTCTTGTTGGGGGCAGTGGTTTGACCCCAGCAACAAAAAGCCGGCTTAAAATCAGCCGGCTTTTTGTTGCATCTTTCAGTACGGCATTTCTAGTTGGTCGACTCTTGCTGTGCTTTGGCTTGTGCAACAGCCATGGTGCGGGGCAATTCAACACCGTTCTTTACCGCTAGCACTTCGGCCATGGCGCTGACAGCAATTTCAGCCGGTGTTTTGCTACCAATATAAAGACCGATGGGGCCTTTAAGGCGACTCAGGGATGCGTCGGTTTGGTCAAAGTGCTCGATCATGCGCTTTCGGCGCGCGGCATTGTTGGCTCGCGAGCCAATGGCACCAATGTAAAACGCCTCGGTTTCTAGGGCTTCTAGTAGCGCCAAATCGTCAAGTTTTGGATCGTGCGTTAGAGCCAGCACACAAGTGCGTCTATCGGGTTTAAAAAGGCGCACCGCGTCATCGGGCCATTCGGTCATTTTGGTGACGTTGGTGGTGCTCCAGCCGCTCGCGTATTCCTCGCGAGGATCGCAAATGGTGACGGTAAAGCCACTGAAGATAGCCATGGTGGCGATGTATTCGCCAAGCTGCCCAGCCCCAATGAGCAGCATCCGATACGCGGGTCCAAATGTGTTGGTCAGTGTTGAGTCACTGATTTTTAAGCTTGTGACTGCTTCGGTTGGCGTTAATGTCACCTCACCCGTGGCGATATCGGTGTGCCGTTGCATCAACTGACCACTTTCTAGCGAACCGACTAACCGAGTGAGTTGCCCAGCGTCTGGGTTGAACTCGAGAAGAAGCTCTAGGGTGCCGCCACACGGCAAACCAAAGCGGTGCGCCTCATCAGCTGTAATCCCGTACTTCATGCGCTTGGGTGGGCCTTCGATGACCATGGCAGGCAACGAATTGGCTTGGTCTGGGTCGGCGGGCTGTGTGAATTCACGAATCAAGTCATCTTCAATGCAGCCGCCTGAGACGGATCCAACCACCGCGCCACTTTCGCACATGGCCATGATCGAACCCACAGGGCGAGGCGAAGAGCCCCAAGTGCGCGTCACCGTCACCAGAACAGCCTTTAAACCTTGTTCTCGCCAGTCGCGCAAGCGTTGTAGAACGATGAAATCTTGATTTTGCATGGCGCATCCTCTGGCTGAAAGTGCTCAATCGACCTATTTAATCACACCCAATCAGTGATCAGAACCGCTGGCAAAGACAACCACCGCGACAGCCGCTGCAATCGCAATCCATAGCCATCGGGGCACACCGCTTGAGGCCTTCGGTTTGGTGGCCGCCTGTGCTGTTGCGGCTAGCTCGGTCTCAGCCACTGGTGCGATGTCAGCGTCGGTAGGCGCCGTTTGTTGAGCAAGCGTCTGTTCAAAACGCTTGAAGAAATCATCGGCCATTGATTTGGCTGCGCCATCGATCAGGCGTTGGCCGAGCTGCGCCAATTTACCGCCGATCTGAGACTCGACGGTGTACTTGAGTTCGACGCCTTGTTCGTTTTCTGTCAGGTCAACGCGCGAAACGCCTTTTCCGTGGCCGGCTACGCCGCCTTGCGCCTCAAAGTTTAGGGTGTAGCGCTTAGGTGGCTCAATATCAGAGAGCGTAACCTTGCCCGTAAATTTGGCCGACACCGGTCCAATTTTGATTTGAGCAGCAACCTTGTAGACGTTGTCTGATTCCGATTCAAACGACTGGCATCCAGGGATGCATTGCATAAGAATATCGGGATTATTCAAAGCGGCCCAGGCCTGTTGGGCAGTGGCTGAAAGCTGTCGACTACCTTGCATTTGCATGATCGTGTTCCTTGAGTATGTTGTTGCTATCGAACCTGATTGAGCAGTGTCTTTAAGGCACGTGCCAGCGCGCCCAAGTGCGACAAGTTATGAATAGCAAACATTTGATCGACGTGTCGATGCAGCACTTGGGCGCCTGCGGCTAGAGGTTGATAACCATCGTAGCGCAACAGTGGGTTTAACCAAACGGTTGCCCGAGCTTGTCGGCTGAGCCAGCCGAGGTGCTTAGAAAGGGTAGATGGGTCTCCAGTATCCAGGCCATCAGTGATCAGCAGCACGACAGTGCGGTGACCAATGATGTGTCGTGCGTTTTGCTCATGAATGGTTTGAAGGGCATGACCCATACGAGTGCCGCCGCCATAGTCGGTAATCAGGGTATTGGTCAGTGCCAGCATCTGATCAGTATCGTTGAATTTGAAAGCGCGGTTAAGGTCAGTTAATTCTGTACCAAAAGCATAGACTGATCGCACGGTGTGCCGAGTGGCTTGATGGAGGAAGGCCAGCATCAAGCGCGCGTAACGCTGCATAGAGCCTGAGATATCGACTAGCACCAAAAGTGGCAAAGGGTTTGGCCGTCGTTTTGAAAATGGTAATGAAAGAACATCACCGTCATGGCGAGTGGCCTCTCGCATCAGCCTTGACCAATTCAATTGATCACCATGGCTGGCATGACGGCGACGTCGGGAGTTGACGGTTGGCAAAATCATCGGTATTTCGCGAACCAGTTGTTCGACTAATTTGTATTCGCTGGCATTCAGACTTTCAAAATCGGCATGCTGCATTCGATTGACGGCACTCGCTGACATGGCTGCGTCAAGCTCAATTTTTTCTTCGGTATTATCTTGTTTGAGGGTTTTGTTGACTCTTGGGACTTGCAGCGCTTCTTGCGCGCGAGCGCTGCGAGAAGGACCCGACTTTGGGGCTTTTGTTTGTGGCAACAATTGGGCCAACAGTTGTTTGGCAATGTCGGGATTTTTGAAATAAGCCTCAAACAACGCCACAAAAACCTGACGGTCTTGTTCTTTGCTCACAAAAACGGTTTCTAGCGCTAGGCGCACGTCTTCCCGACGACCAATGTCTATTAAGCGCAGGGCTTGTTGAGCCAAGCTGATGCGCGCGCTGTCAACTGCAAGCCCCGCTCGGCGCAATGTGCGACCAAACCCAACCATGTTATCGGCTAGTTTGCCTGCGCGAGCATCGCCTAACATCACGCTCATGTTTAGTCTGTCGCCAAGAGATCCGTCAGAAGCGGTGTGAGCGCTGCGACATCATCGCGCTGTTTAAAAAGCACACCAGCGGTTCCTTCAATGACTTCTGGATCAAGTGTCAGCGTGTTTAATGCCACCAGCGCTTTGGCCCACTCGACACTTTCAGCAATACCAGGCGCTCGGCTAAAAGCGTCTTGAAAGGGCGGGTGACGTAAGCGTTGGATAAATTCGGTGACTTGCGTGCTGAGTTTTTCTGAAATATTGGGTACTTTTTGCCGAACGATAGCCAGCTCTCGATCTCGGTCTGGATAATGAACCCAATGGTACAAACAACGGCGTTTGACCGCATCGTTTAAGTCGCGGGTGCGGTTACTTGTCAGGATCGTCAACGGTGGTGTTTCGGCTGTGATGGTGCCTAACTCTGGAATGGTGACCTGATATTCGCCCAAGTACTCCAACAAAAAAGCTTCAAATGGTTCATCTGCGCGGTCAACTTCGTCAATCAGTAAGACGGCACCTGGGGCTGGCATTTGAAGTGCTTGCAGTAACGGTCGCTTGATGAGGTATTGTGGCTGATAAACCTCACGCTCGATTTCCTCTGGGGTTCGCTGGCTTTCAGCCGCCCGAAGATGTATCAATTGTGCCGCATGGTTCCATTCATAAAGGGCGTCGCGTTGTTCTAAACCGTCATAGCACTGCAGGCGAATCAAGGTGCGCCCGGTCATGGTGGCCAACGCTTTGGCCAACTCGGTTTTGCCCACGCCAGGGTCACCTTCAAGTAATAAAGGTCGGCCCAGACAGATGGCCAAGTGCACCGCGGTGGCTAAGGCACGGTCAGGCAAATACCCGACTGATTCTAAGGAGGCGAGAACCTCGCTGACCGTTTTGGTCACGCCCTGTTGCGACAATCAGGCCCCCTGACCCAGGGCGGTGGCTACCGCTTTATGGGTTTGAATTTTGATCAAATGAGCGCGGTAGGCAGCGCTTGCATGTAGATCACCGCTAAGCTCGCTGTCATCGATCACCACAGGCTTAATAGCTTGCGGGCTGAACTCTGCCGTTAGAGCGGACTCGAGACCCGGATGTCTAAAAACGCCATTGCCAGCGCCGGTTATGGCAACCCGAACGCCCGAAGCCGTTTGGGCCACAAACACCCCAACCAAGGCATAACGCGAGGCGGGTTGTTTGAACTTGGCGTAGGCTGCCCGTTTGACAATCGGAAAGCGAATGGCAGTGATGATTTCATCGGGCTCAAGTGCCGTGGCATACAAGCCTTGAAAAAAATCGTCAGCAGCGATTTCGCGGCGGTTGGTTCTGATGGTGGCATTCAAGGCCAGTACCCCGCTGGGATAGCAGGCGGCCGGATCATTGTTTGCCACAGAACCGCCGATTGTGCCCATGGCACGCACTTGCTTGTCACCAATGCCACCCGCCAAATGGGCCAGTCCGGGTAACTTTTGAGTGATAAGGTCGTTGGTAGCCACTGCCTGGTGGCGTGTCATGGCCCCAATGATCAATCCATCGCCATCTTCACAAATCCCAGCCAGGCTCGAAAGCGCGCCGAGATCGATCAGGCTTTCCGGTTGGGTCAAGCGTTGTTTCATTGAAGCCAGCAGGGTTTGGCCTCCTGCGAGCAATTGCGCACCGCCTGCGACCATGGTGGCGGCATGATCGACCGATTCGGCACGGGCATATTCAAATTGATACATGTGTTGGTCTCCTCTTATGCCTTAGCCGACTGAATAGCCTGCCAAACGCGCAGCGGTGTCGCTGGCATGTCAATGTCTTTAACGCCCAAAGGCGCGAGGGCGTCCAGAACGGCATTGATCACAGCGGGGGGCGAACCGATGGCACCCGCTTCGCCGCAACCCTTGGTGCCCAAAGGGTTTGTGGTGCAAGGGGTGCAGACATGGCCGATTTTGAACTCAGGAAAATCATCAGCACGCGGCATGGTGTAGTCCATGAACGAACCGGTAATCAGTTGCGCCGTTTCACGGTCATAGACGCAGTTCTCCATTAATGCCTGCCCAATGCCTTGGGCCAAACCACCGTGCACTTGGCCTTGGACAATCATGGGATTGATGATGGTGCCAAAGTCGTCCACCGCACAGAAGCGATCGACCCGGGTCTCGCCGGTTTCAGGGTTTATTTCAACTTCACAGATATGAGTCCCAGCGGGGAATGTGAAGTTGGTTGGATCGTAGAAAGCGGTTTCATTCAAACCCGGTTCAAGCGTCTCGAGTGGGTAGTTGTGTGGCACGTAAGCGGTGAGTGCGATTTGCGCAAAAGGGATGCTCTTGTCGGTACCCTTGACCGTGAATTCACCGTTGGCAAAGTCAATGTCAGTGTCGCTGGCTTCGAGCAGATGGGCGGCAATTTTTTTGGCTTTGGCCTCGATCTTGTCAATTGCGCGCATGATTGCCGAACCACCAACTGAGATTGAACGCGATCCATAAGTGCCCATGCCAAACGGTACCCGACCAGTATCACCGTGAACAATATCAACGTTATCAACGGGGATACCTAGGCGTGCTGCAACCACTTGCGCAAAAGTGGTCTCATGGCCTTGGCCGTGACTGTGTGAGCCGGTAAAGACCGTTACGCTGCCTGTGGGGTGAACCCGAACCTCGCCGCACTCAAACAGTCCGGCACGTGCGCCAAGAGCGCCAGCAATATTGCTCGGTGCTAAGCCGCAGGCTTCGATATAGCTTGAGTAGCCCATGCCACGCAGCATGCCTTTTGCTTCGCTGGCTTGGCGCCTAGCCGCGAAGCCAGCAACATCAGCCAAGGCCATGGATTTGTCCAAGCACTGAGGAAAGTCACCCGTGTCATATTGCAGAGCCACGGGTGTCTGGTAGGGGAATTCAGTGATGAAGTTACGGCGTCGAATCTCGTCTTGGCTGAGCCCGAGCTCCCAGCCGCAGCGACTGACAATTCTTTCAAGTAGGTAGGTGGCCTCAGGACGACCCGCCCCTCTATAGGCATCAACCGGTGCGGTATTGGTGAACCAAGCGTCAACCTCAACATAAACCTGGGGCGTCGTGTATTGACCGGCTAAAAGGGTGGCGTAAAGTATGGTTGGAATGGCGGTAGAGAACGTTGATAGGTAGGCCCCAAGATTGGCGTCAGTGTGGACCCGAAACGCCAAAAACTTGCCGTTTTGATCCATTGCCATTTCAGCATGGGTAACGTGGTCGCGACCATGGGCGTCTGATAAAAAGGCTTCAGACCGGTCGGCAGTCCATTTGATGGTGCGATTCAGTTTTTTGGCGGCCCAGGTGACGCAAACATCCTCAGCATAGAGGTAGATTTTAGAGCCAAAGCCACCGCCCACATCAGGCGCAATCACGCGTACCTTGTGTTCAGGCAAACCCATGACAAAGGCCGTTAAAAGCAGACGTTCAACGTGTGGATTCTGGTTGGCCACATAGAGCGTGTATTCATCGCTAGCGCGGTTGTAGCAACCAATAGCCGCCCGTGGTTCCAAGGCGTTAGGCACCAAGCGGTTATTCACAAGATCGATTTTGGTGATGTGCGCGGCTTGCTCAAAAGCCGCATCAACTTGCGCTTTGTCGCCGATAGACCAGTTGTAGCAGTGGTTGTCAGGTGCCTCGTCATGGATGGTTGGCGCACCGCTGATTTTGGTGTCACGAACATCGGCTGTGGCAGACAGCACGTCATAATCCACAGACACCAATTCAGCAGCATCCCGAGCCTGCTCTAAGGTTTCGGCAATCACCATGGCGACATGATCGCCAACGTAGCGCACTTTGCCATTGGCCAAAATCGGGTGCGGTGGCTCCTTCATGGGCTCACCGTCGGTGCCAGTGATCAACCAACCGCAGGGCAAGCCGCCGATCTTATCTTCAGCCACGTCATGACCGTCATAGATCATGATGACACCAGGGGCAGCGAGTGCAGCGGTTTTATCGATCGACTTGATGATGGCGTGGGCGTGCGGTGAACGCACAAAAAACGCGTGCACCAAATTGTTCAGCTGTATGTCGTCGGTGTATTGTCCGGCACCCGTTAAAAAGCGAACGTCTTCCTTGCGTAAAACTGATTCGCCGATGTGTGGCAGACTCGCAAAATCATTTGATCCCATGACTGACTCCTTGTTTGGTTCAGGCTTTCATTTGGGCGGCGCCCTGTTGGACGGCCTTGATGATGTTTTGGTAGCCGGTGCAGCGGCACAGATTACCTTCGAGAAGCTCACGAATTTCTGGGTCGCTCGCTTCTGGATGCTTGTTACAGAGATCAACCGCACTCATCACCATGCCGGTGGTACAAAACCCGCACTGCAAGCCGTGGCAGTTTTTGAAGGCCTCTTGCATGGGGTGCATGGTGCCGTCCTCTGTTTGCAACCCTTCAATCGTGGTGATGGTAGCGCCAGCCATTTGAACCAAAAGCACGTTACAGGATTTAATCGCATCACCATTGACCAGCACAGTGCAAGCGCCGCACTGTGCGGTGTCGCAACCCACATGGGTGCCGGTTAAATGCAGGTGCTCTCTAATGGCCTGAACCAGCAAGGTGTTGGGTGCCGCTTCAATGGTTCGCGTTTTGCCGTTGACCGTGACGTCGGTTTTCATGCCTGTCTCCTCTGGAATCGCCTGACTTAGAATAGTTTTAAGTCATGCTAGAGGACATCGATGAAATCTTCAATCCATAACCGAGTGTTTATCCTTAGGGATTACACCCACAGCGACGAATTGAAATCGAACAAAGGTGAACGGAGAGCGAACTAAGGTGTCAATTTGACCAGTTGTTTGCCAAAGTTTTCGCCCTTTAGCATGCCGACAAAGGCAGCCGGTGCATTTTCCAATCCGTGCGCGATTGTTTCGCGAAACTGCAATTGGCCACTGAGGACTCTGGTGCGTAGCTCTTCGCGAATGGCGGGCCACGTTTGCGGCTTGTCTGAGACGATAAAGCCCTGCAGTTTGATTCGATTAATCAGAATCGATCGGATGGCGTGATTTCCGTATGGTGCACGGTTGAACTCTGAGACCATCCCACACAGCGCGATACGAGAAAACGGATTCATGTGAGTCAACAGGGCTTCAAAAATCTCGCCACCGACGTTTTCAAAGAGGCAGTCAATGCCTTGTGGCAAAGCTTGAGCCAATTGTTGTTTGAAGTTTTCAGCGCGGTGATCAACACATGCATCAAAGCCCAGCGTGTTGACGACGTAATCGCATTTGGCAGTGCCACCCGCAATGCCGACAACGCGACAACCCTGACCCTTAGCCAGCTGCCCGACCACGGATCCAACGGCTCCTGAGGCGGCATCGACCACAACGGTTTCGCCAGCTTTGGGCTCGCAAATGGTCATCAAACCTGTCCACGCGGTGATACCGGGCATGCCGATAACGCCTAGGTAGGCGCTCGCTGGCACACCATCAGTGTCAATCTTAAGCACTTGCTTGGCTGGCATGGTGGCGTGGGTTTGCCAGCCGCTCGCTGACAAGACCCAATCGCCTACAGCCAATACTTGACTATTGCTTTCGATGACTTCACCGACAGTTGCCCCGACCATTAACTGGCCCGGTTCAACGCCTTGAGCGTAGGATTTTTCTGACGCAATTCGACTTCGCATATAAGGGTCAAGCGACAGCCAGTGGTTACGGATGAGAACCTCGCCGTCTTGTGGCGTGGGCATGACTGACTCGCGCAACTCGAAGTGCTCTGGCCCGACCCAGCCTTCGGGGCGGGCTTTGAGCAATACTTGTTGGCGGGTCGCCATGTTTAGCTCGTTTGTGTGCTTAGGATGCGGCCAGCACGAAAGGCATCGGCCATGGCACGAGGCACTTCTGACTCTGCTTCAACCACTCGCGCACGCATCTCTTGCTCAAGTGCCACAGCCATTGCGCGCCGCTCTTCGGCTTTTGCTTGGGCAATTTGTTTGTCAGCGTTGGCCTGCTCGATTTGCAGTGCAGCACCGATATTTTTACCCACATCGATATCAGCAATATCGATCGACAAGATTTCGTAGGCGGTGCCAGCATCCAGTCCGTTGGATAGTATTTTCTTCGAAATACTGTCTGGGCGCTCAAGCACGTCTTTATGGTTGGCCGCCGAACCAATGGCGCTAACCATGCCTTCACCCACACGAGCCAAAATGGTTTCCTCTCCTGCACCGCCCACCAGTCGATCCAAATTGGTTCGAACCGTGATGCGTGCCACGCTGATCAGTTGGATGCCATCTTGAGCCACTGCGGCGTTTCGAGGCGTCTGGATGACCTTAGGCAACACAGACATTTGAACGGCATCCAGAACGTTACGGCCGGCCAAGTCGATAGCAGCGGCGCGTTTAAAAGTCAGTTCGATGTTGGCTTTGTCAGCTGAAATGATGGCGTTAACCACATCGACGACGTTACCGCCAGCCAAAAAGTGACTTTCAAGCTCATCGAGTGGAATACTTAAGCCGGCTTTCACCGCACTGATGCGTGCTTTGACGATGCTGTGAGGGGGTACGCGACGCAGTCGCATGGCAATCAGGGTTAGCAAGCCCACGTAGGCGCCCGATGCCCATGCCGTGATCCATAAGCGAAATGGCACGAAGTAACCAATTAAGGAAACTAAGAACAGCAGAACGACGACTAGCCCAAGAAAACCACTGCCAGCGATCAGGTCTAAGATTTCCATAAGTACTCCATCAATGTTGCCACCTCATCTGTCATGGCATCGGGATATTGATGCTCAAGCAAAGCTTAAAAGTCAGATAAAAGCCTTGCATAAGCAGACTCTTTAATGGTACATGACAATGCCGCTTTGAGGGTGGTTACAACGCCTGTCTGGACGTGCTTTAGTATTGAATCTTAGAACAGCACTTGTTCTGTCATGTTCTGTTAGCGACAATGGATTTGAATTCAACTTGGAGAGTATTTTTTATGTCTCAAATAAACGAACTAAAACCACTGCCTGTGGGTAATGGCACCGTCATTTGTGCCATGGATTCTCGCGGGGTCGGGGTGGTGACATTGAACCGGCCGCAGGTTAATAACGCCTATAACGGCGATCTGATCGCTGGACTGCACGAGGCCATGGATGTGTTGGGTCAGCAAGCTGGGCTGCGTGTGGTGGTTTTAAAAGGCAATGGCGCGCATTTTCAGGCGGGCGCTGATTTGGCTTGGATTAATGCGCAAGGCAAGCTTGGGCCCGAGCAAAACGTGGCCGCCTCGCGGGCCACCGCGCATGCTGTGCGTCGTCTCAATGAGTTACCCGTGCCCACCGTTGCCATGATCCAGGGCGGTTGCTTTGGTGGTGGCACAGGCATTGCGGCGGCTTGCGATATTGTGGTCGCTGCCGAGAACGCTATATTTGCCATTACTGAGGCGCGTTGGGGTTTGGTGGCTGGGATTGTCTTTCCACAGTTGATTCAAGCGATTGGTTTGCGTAACGTGCGCCGCTATGCCTTGACGTGCGAACGCATCAACGCTGAGCGTGCGCTGCAGATGGGTTTTGTGCATGAAGTCTGCGCACTAGAAGCACTTGAGCAGACGGCTTTCGCCATCGTTGAATCATTGTTAAAGAGTGCCCCTCAAGCAACAGCCGATACCAAAAAGTTAACCCTGGCGTTGGCTGATGCAGTCCTTGAAGACACATTGTTTGAAGAGTTGGTTGAGCAGCATGCCCGCACTCGACAGTCGGAAGAAGCCGCTGAGGGCACGCAATCTTTCATGCAAAAGCGTGCGCCAACTTGGTATGTACCCAAGGCTTAATTGGGTCTGACGTGACTCGGTGTCGCGTCTAACGTGGCACCTTCCATGGGATCAGCAACATAGGGATTTAAAGCACGGGGAGGGCCCAAAACAGCTATTGCAACGATAGCTTGACGAAGGCCTTGCTTATTTTTTAATTGCAATGCCAAGTTCCGTGGGTTCGATGTTTCTAAGCGGTAAGGGGAGGGCTTGGCGTGGGTCGCGGCCACCCGAGCGGACGCAGACGGTGACGACTGTGAGACTGTCTCGGGGGCGAGAGGCGCTGGTGCCTGTTCGGACTCAGAAGGCATGTGTTGCTTTAACCAGTCCTGAATGTCTTGTGAAGATTGGCGCCCAAAGTCAGTCGACAGATCACTGTCTTGCCCATCGGCCGATGTTTCGTTGGCTGGCGGTGGGATTGGCAAATTTTTTAGCGATTTACCGTCTTTCTGCGCACGAAAAAGAATGAAGGCGATAAAGCCCAAAAAAGCCGTGACGGGAAATGGCAGCCCAACAAAATAGGTGATCACTGCTAACGTTAAAAAAATCGAAGCGGGGTTCAACCCTTTGCGCTTCGCGCCACGTTTGTTGTCTGCCATGTCGCTTGCCAATTAAAGTTTTTGCGAACGGATCGAGCCATTAGAGGGCTCGCCAGCGATGTCTTGACGCATTTCGGTATCGGCTTGTAGGTTACGCATGCGGTAGTAATCCATGATGCCAAGTTTGCCGCTACGGAAAGCTTCAGCCATGGCCAATGGCACTTCAGCTTCTGCTTCAACGACTTTGGCGCGCATTTCCTGCTCTTTGGCAACAGCCATGGCGCGTCTTTCTTCTGCTTTGGCTTGAGCGATTTGCTTGTCTGCGTCTGCTTGGTCAATTTGCAACTTGGCACCGATGTTCTCGCCAACATCCACATCGGCGATGTCAATCGACAAAATCTCGTAAGCTGTGCCAGCATCCAAACCTTTCGCCAGAATATATTTTGAAATTTTGTCTGGGTTTTCAAGCACGGTCTTGTGACTGGCCGAAGAGCCGATGGTGCTGACCATGCCTTCACCCACACGGGCAATGATGGTCTCTTCACCCGCGCCACCGACCAGCCGGTCGATGTTGGTTCTCACGGTGACTCGCGCCAAACAAACCAACTGAATACCGTCACGGGCAACCGCAATGATTCTTGGCGTTTCAATGACTTTGGGTAACACCGACATTTGCACGGCTTCTAAAACATTGCGTCCAGCCAAGTCGATGGCGGCGGCCCTTTTGAAGTTCAATGTGATGTTGGCTTTGTCGGCTGAAATCATGGCGTTGACCACCCGCATCACATTACCGCCGGCCAAGAAGTGAGCTTCTAGCTCGTCGACTGAGAGGTTCAAACCGGCTTTAACCGAACTGATTCGTGCTGTCACAATGGTGTGTGGCGGCACGCGGCGCAGGCGCATGGCCACGAGCGTAAACAATCCAACGTACGCGCCCGATGCCCAAGCGGCTATCCAGAGCGGTATCGGCACAAGGTACAAAATGATAGATAGAACAACAACAATCGGAATAAGAATCCCGAACGTCCCAAATATACCTAGGATTCCTTCCATCATTGCCTATCTCCAACCTGAGTTTGCCCTTGAGCGATTTCAATCACGACGATACGATTGCCGTCGACGTGATCAACTTTGATGGGTTGACCTGCTTCGATGTAACCACCATCAGAAACAACATCAATCCGCTTACCGTCAATTTCAGCGATACCAGCGGGCCGAAGAACAGACATGGCCAGCCCCGTTTTGCCGACCAACTCATGGTCAGACAACGGCTCTGAGGTAAAGCCCTGCTTGGCAGTCAGTCCAGTGTCTAGCACCAACTGCCGACCAAATTTTGTCTTCGGTAAAAGCCGCAACATCAAGAGACTTAAAACAATCGCAACAGCCAGGGATGCCCCTATTTGAGCGGCTGCCATAAACAACGAGTCCATCGTGAAACCCTCTCCCAAAGTGCTCATCATCAAACCAGCCAGCAGTGCCAAGAGACCGAGGATACCAGCAATACCAAACCCGGGCAGGACGAACGCCTCGACGATCAGTAGCGCAATGCCCAAACCTGCTAGAAGTAACTCTTCGACGCCGGCAAGCTTAACAATCCAGTGGCCATAAAGGAACAATCCTAGGCTCGTTATACCCAAGGCGCCTGGAATGCCAAAACCTGGTGTGCGAATCTCTAAAATAATGCCCAGTGTTGCAATGGTGACCAAAAGGGAACTGACAATTGGGTTGGTCAGAAAGCGAACAAACTCTTCAGCCCAATTAACCGAAGTCTCCACCACTTGAGCGCCCTTGAGCCCTAGTTTTTCAAGTGTGAGTGCAAGTGTTGGCGCTTCAAAATCTGCAATACCCACTTTCAGGGCCTCGGCCGTTGTTAGCGTCAGCAGCTTGCCACGATCGGTGATGCCCGGAATGACCACGTCTGCATCAACCATTGCTTCAGCGATCAGGGTGTCGCGGCCTCGGCTTTCGGCCGTGGCACTGAATTCTTTGCGCACATAAGAGACGGTTTTTTCACCGACCGCTGTGGTTTCACCACCAGAGCTTTGCACCGGCATGGCAGCGCCAATGGTGCCGCCTGGGGCCATCACGATCGCATTGGCAGCCAGACTGATTAACGCGCCTGCTGAAATGGCTCGGGTGTCGATAAAGGCAATGGATTGCACAGGGCTTTTGAGTATAACGTCACGGATCTGTACGGCGGCATCCACGCGTCCGCCAAAAGTATTGATTTGTAAAACGACGGCGGCGGCACCTTCACGTTGTGCTTCAGCAAAAACGCGTTCGATGTACGGCGCGAGTCCCAAGTCGATCGTACCGTCGACTTGGGCCAGATACACCACGGGGCCCTCTTTGGCCGCTTGCGAAAGCGCCATACTGGCCACGCCCATCGTAAAAATGAGCGCAATCAGGGCGAGTAATCGATATGACAAAGTAACCATGTAATGAGTGTACATGGCTGCTTCGGTTTTGTTATTTCTGGCTTGTCAGGATTTAGGGATTTTGAAGCTGAGGACGTCTTAGTTTATTGATTGTTAACCAAGCCGCCAAAACCAACAAGAACACGCCAAGCCCGGTTCTGAAAGAACCTTCCATCATCATCATTGGCACGGCTGCGCAAACCATAAAGCCCACACCGTAAAACTGTGCCCAACGCTTGCCGGCCTTGGTCGCTGATTGGTACAGCGGGAAAAATACGGAGAACAGTGCCATCACGATAAAGAAGAGCGCCCATGGCCGCATGAAAAAGAGTGTCAAGTCGTCGCTCGTTGACAAGGACCGTGATAAGTTCAATTCAGCCAACGGACCGAGCACCACACCCAAGACCATGGGCGTGAGGGGGAAGCCGTTTTTAACCATCGCTAACCCGATAATCCCAAACACCAAGAGCGTCCAGATATCGAAAGTGGTGTTGTTTAACGTGAAAACACCGATCGCGCAGTACAGCAAAATCACCACACCCAAGATGTACAGCGGAATGCGGGTGACCAATAGGAAGACGCGCAACGCACCAGAGGTCATGATCAAGGTCATGAAGTTAGCCAAAAAGTAAGCCACCATGATGCCGTAAGCCAACACGGGTTGTGTCGAAATAAAGGTTGGGCTCGGGGCGATGTTGTGAATGGTTAGCGCACCAAGCATCACGGCTGTGACAGCGTCTCCTGGGATACCCAAAGCCATCATCATGATGAGGGCACCACCGGCTGTGGCGTTATTTGAGGATTCAGAGGCGATCACGCCTGGCGGCGTACCCTGGCCAAAATCCTCTGGCGTTTTAGAGGCTTTTTTGGTCTGATCGTAGGCCAAAATGTTGGAAATTGAGCTACCCGCAGCGGGCAACAGTCCGATGAAAAGACCAATGAAAGACGAGCGCAACAAAGTCAGCCAATTCAAAAATATCAGGGCAATGGATTTTCTATGTTCCATTTTGACAGCGCTGTGGTGGCCGGCGATCATCGGTTTTTTTGCACTTTCAGTGTCGCTCATGTCATTGAGCAGTTGACTGAAGGCGAATAAGCCAATCAAAACGGGCAAGAATGCAAAGCCCGCGCCGAGCGACTCAAACCCAAAGGTAAAGCGCGCCGCACCGTTAATATGGTCTTCGCCAACACTGGCCACCAACAAACCAAAAACACCCGCAATCAGCCCTTTGATTAGGGCGCCTTCAGACAGACTGGCTGCAATCGTTAATGCAAAGCAAACCAGCATGAAATAGTCCCAAGGCCCAAATTCCAAGCCAATGGCGGCTAACGTGGGGGCCAGGAATACCAGCACGACCGCAGAAATCAAACCACCAAAAAATGAGGCCCAGAGACCCAAGCCCAAAGCCAAGCCGGGTCGACCCTTTCGTGCCATGGGGAAACCATCAAAGGTCGTTGCAATGGCCGAGGGGGTGCCTGGTACGCCGATCAAAATTGAGGCAAACATACCGCCTGTTAAGCCGCCAACGTAGACGCCAAGCATGGTCGATAAGCCCTCAATGGGACTCATGCCGAAGGTAAAGGGCAAGGCCAAAACGACCGCCATGGTGATCGTGAACCCTGGTATTGATCCCGCGACCAGTCCGGCCAGGACGCCAATCGCCATCAACATGAGGTTGTTCAGGGCAAATACAGCGTCAAAGGCGTTGATTAAGTTTTCAATCATGATGTCGGCCGTTCAATTATCTGAATAAGTCACCCACGGGTAGAACCACGCGTAGGGCAAAAGTAAAAATCGACCACATACCGCCCACCGCCAAAACGGAGACGGTGGCGTGAAACAAAAGCTGTTTTGGGGCGTAGCCACCAATGATGCTCTGCGTAATAAAGACAAAAAGAATGCCGGCAACCAACATACCCAAGTAAGGCAACAACAACAGGAACACCAAGAACATCGCAAAACAGATCAAGGCGTTTTGGTAGGCTTTAAACCATCGTGCCCAAGAAAAGGCTTGGGTTACGGGTGGTGGTTTCGTGACGGATCGAAACAAGTAAATGACGCTTAAGATTGACAGTGCAATCAAAATGAAACGCGGCCATACATCCGAACCCATCTCTGAAAAGGGTACTTCGCGAATGTCAAAGGTGGTCCGGAACAAAACACCGCACAAGACCAGTAACAATAGTGCTGTGATGGCATCACGGTTAAGGCGCTTCATTGGTCTCACTCGATCAATAGGCTCAAAAAAACTGAGCAACTAGACGGTAAAAAAATAAAATCAGGCCCGAGGACATAAGCCCAAGAGGCCTGATAGAGACATTTAACTGTCGACCCAAGCGCGAATCATAACGCGCCCGGATCTGTGTGCTGCATTCGAAGCGCGGATTACTTCTTGTACATGCCAATTTTAATGGCCAAGCGCTCGTGTTCTGCGTAGCTGGCAGTCAAAAACTCGCCATAGCCTTTGCTGTCTTTAGATAAGATGACTGAGCCATTGTCTTCAACGGCTTTGATCAAAGCTGGATTTTTGGCAGCTTTGGCAAACGCATCAGACCAGAACTTAACCGTCATTGGTGGTGTGCCCTTGGGTAATCCAACACCGCGTGCTAAGCCGTAGAGCACATTCACGCCTTGCTCTTTAAGGGTTGGAACGTTAGGAATCAAGCCGTCACGGGCCTCGGTTGCAATACCCAAAGCGTTCAATGCACCTTCTTCGATGTATTTCTTGGCTGTCAAAACGTTTGTTTCACCAGCCATCACGTTACCCGCCAAAATAGCGGTGTTGCGCTCGCGGGTGCCGTCGTACGACACATAACGGAACTCAACCTTGGCGGCGTCTTCAATCAGCAAGAAGATGAAGTGGCTGGTTGAGCCTAGGGTGACACCCACGGTGACAGACTTGGGTTCTTTCTTAGCCAAATCGAGCATGCCTTTCAAGTCTTTAAATGGGGACTTGGTGGACGAACCAACGATTGATGGGGTGTAGCTGACCAGTGCCACTGGCTCGAAGGCGTCGTGAGTGAACTTAGCGCGACCCGTTAGAAAGCTGGTGATAACGCTTTCGTGCAAAGCAATCAACATGCAACCGTCAGCAGGGGCGTCTTTAACCTGGGTAGCACCGCGGATGCCGCCTTGGCCACCAACGTTCACCACTTGCAGTTGTGGCTTGATGCCGCTTTCGTTAATGGCGTTGACATAGCTGCGGAAAATAATGTCGGTGTCACCGCCCGCACCCCAAGGCACAATCAATTGCGCTGTTGAGCAAGTGGGGGCGGCTGCCGATGCGGAAGTGCCAAACAAGGCTGCTGTGGCCACAACGGCGGCTGCGGCCATATAGCGAGTCTTTGACATAAGGGCTCCTTGGGAACATTATCGTTATGAAGAGAAAACAAAATTTCACCGCGAGCGCTGAAAACAGCGATACGGCAATTTGTCGATGGGTACGAAGCAAAAGTCGTGCCATCGATAGGAATTGGTTTGTTACCAACTAATGACATTGTCAATGCCAGCTGCTCATTAATCAAGTGCCCTTTGGTGGGGCATACCCTAGTGCCTGGGCACCCGATTAACGCTAAGAATTTCATGGCTTTCGCGGCGATCGCACTGACGTATTATGTGAACCATCTTGTTTTGTATCAAACTTAAAAGGCAACGTGATGAGTCAATCTTCCCTCTCGACACCCAAAAAAGAAACCCGTATTGCCATTGCTGGCCTAGGCGCCATTGGGCAGTCTTTGGCTCGATCGTTGGCGCTAGGTGCTGTGCCAGGCATTCGTTTGGTTGCCGTGTCGGCTAAAAACCATGAGAAGGCGCAAGCGTTCGTTGATACTTTGGCGCATTCAGTGCCCGTGATGACCATTGAGGCACTCGAGCCCGTTGCGGATATTGTGGTGGAGTGCGCGCCAGCCGCGCTTTTGTCAGAGATCGTGACCCCATTTTTAAAGGCAGGCAAACAGGCCATTGTTCTGTCTGTTGGTGCTTTGCTGTTTAACGATCACTTACGCGCTGTGGCCGCTGAAAACGGTGGCAGCATTATTGTGCCCACGGGTGCACTGCTCGGTCTTGATGCCGTCATTGCCGCCGCTGAAGGCACCATTCATAGTGTGAAAATGGTAACCCGCAAGCCGCCTCAGGGTCTGAAAGGTGCCCCGCATTTGATCGAGCACAATATCGAAGTCGATGGACTCACCGCACCCTTAAAAGTGTTCGAAGGCAATGCACGCGATGCCGCCAAGGGTTTTCCAGCGAATTTGAACGTGGTGGTGGCGCTCGCCTTGGCGGGGGTTGGTCCAGAAAAAACCACGCTTGAAATTTGGGCAGACCCGGCTGTGACTCGCAACACCCACACCATCCACGTGGATTCGGACTCGGCGAGTTTCAACATGACCATTCAAAACATTCCCTCAGAAAACCCCAAAACAGGGCGAATCGTGGCGCAAAGTGTGGTGGCCTTGTTGCGCAAAATGGGTGCAAGCCTGCGCGTCGGTACCTAGCGCCAGTGTCAGAGCCTAAAAGGGGTGATTTTTGGTTAAGGCAGGTTTAAGGCGATAGAATCGAACCTAATGGTTGGTTGGCTTGTTGCTCGTGCGGCATGCCAATCACCGCGATTTACCCTTACACACCAGTCGAGGCACCATGGAATTCACCCTCAACGCCACAGATTTAGAGCTCCAGCGAAGAACACGCGAGTTCATCGCACAAAAAATCATTCCCTTGGAGTCTGACCCACGCCACGGCGCGCACGGACCAGACGAGTCTTTGCGTCAAGAATTGGTAGAACTGGCGCGCGACGCTGGTTTGTTAACGCCTCATGCCTCGGTTGAAATGGGTGGCTTGGGTTTAAGCCATCGCCAAAAAGCAATCGTGTTCGAGGAGGCGGGCTACTCCAGACTTGGGCCCACGGCCATGAACATTCACGCCCCCGATGAGGGCAACATACACCTGATGGAAATGATTGCCAGTCACGAGCACAAAGAGCGCTGGTTGCGTCCCCAAGTGCAAGGCAAGATCCGTTCGTGTTTTGCGATGACTGAACCGGCACCCGGTGCCGGTGCTGATCCGTCGATGCTGCAAACCACAGCGGTGCGTGACGGTGATGACTTTGTGATCAATGGCCGTAAGTGGTACATCACGGGTGCTTATGGCGCCACCTATGTGATCATCATGGCCAAGCTTGAAGACGGCTCGGCCACCATGTTTTTGTCGGACATGAACCAGCCCGGTATTGAGCTTGTTCGGCACATGGATGCCATGGACAGTTGTTTTACCGGTGGCCATGCGGTGATTGATTTTAAAGACCTGCGCGTGCCAGCCTCTCAAGTACTCGGCGAGTTGGGTCGCGGCTTTCGCTACGCGCAAGTACGTCTGGCGCCTGCGCGTCTCACGCACTGCATGCGGTGGCTCGGTCAAGCGCGTCGTGCGCACGATGTGGCCACAGAATATGCACGCACCCGCGAGGCCTTTGGTCGCGTTTTGGGCAAGCACGAGGGTGTGGGTTTTATGTTGGCCGACAATGACATGGATTTACAAACCTCGCGCCTGCACGTCTGGCACACCGCTTGGGTATTGGATCAGGGTGAGGCTGGTAACTTCGAATCAAGCCGTGCCAAGGTGGTCTGCTCGGAAGCGCAATGGCGTGTGGTTGACCGCTGTGTGCAAATACTCGGTGGCCAAGGTGTCACGGGTGAGACGCCCGTGATGCGAATCTTCATGGACATGCGGTCGTTTCGGATTTATGACGGCCCAAGTGAAGTACACCGTTGGAGCTTGGCAAGAAAAATTCTCAGTGGGACAGGGGCAGCCTAATGGCAGCGACACTGATGGCGCAGTTTCGACTTGACGGTAAAGTGGCTTTGGTCACAGGTGCCTCAAGCGGTTTGGGCTTATTTTTTGCCACCACACTCGCTCAAGCGGGTGCCCACGTGGTGGTGGCAGCGCGTCGGCGCGAAGCGCTTGAATCGTTGTGCAAAGAAATCGCGCAGCAAGGTGGTAAGGCCAGTGCGGTGTCCCTTGATGTTACTCAGGCCGCCAGCGTGCAGGCGTGCTTTGAAGACTGCGAACGCGTGGCGGGGGTGCCAGACGTGATCGTCAACAATGCGGGCACCACGGTTTCAAAACCAGCGATTGATCAAAGCGAAGAAGATTGGGATCAAGTGATCGATGCCAATTTGAAAGGTTGCTGGCAAGTGGGTACCCAAGCGGCCCGTCGTTTAATTGTGGCTCAAAAACCCGGCAGTATCATCAACATTGCTTCAATTCTTGGACAGAGGGTGGCCGCGAACGTGGGGCCTTACGCCATCTCAAAAGCCGGCGTGATTCAGGCCACCAAAGTCATGGCGCTTGAATGGGCGCGCTATGGCATTCGAACCAATGCTTTGCTGCCCGGTTACGTGCGCACGCCAATCAATGCTGAATTTCTGGATAGTGCGGCCGGTGAAAAACTTCGCCTACGCATTCCCTCGCGCCGGTTCAATGAGCTCTCGGATCTCTCTGGGCCCTTGCTTCTGCTGGCGTCTGACGCCGGTCGTGCGATGTCGGGTGCAACGCTCGCCGTCGACAGTGGCCATTTGGTGAGTGGTCTATGACTGAGCAGGACACGACTAGTGGTGCACTTGATGCATCGGCGTGGCAACGGCTCGGAGAATACTTGGTTCAACAAGGCTTGACTTCAACGGTCTCGGTGCAGCCTAGCTTGCTCACTGGTGGCCAATCGAATCCCACGTATCGGTTGCTGGTGGGTCAGGAACAGTTGGTTTTAAGAAAGAAGCCTGTGGGAGACTTATTGCCCTCAGCGCATGCTGTTGACCGTGAGTACCGTGTGATGAAAGCACTGGCCGCAACTTCAGTGCCGGTGCCCGAGATGTTGGTTTATTGTGACGATGCGGCGGTGATTGGTACGCCGTTCTACATCATGCGGTATTTAGAAGGCCGCATTTTTTTCGATCAGACCATTCCTGGTGCTACCCCGGCCGAACGCACCGCAATCTACCAAGACACCAATCGTGTGATTGCCGCACTGCATTCGGTTGATCCGGTTGCGGTCGGTCTGGCCGACTTCGGCCGTGCTGGCAATTATTTTGCGCGGCAAATCAACCGCTGGAGTCGTCAGTACCTAGAGAATCACACCGAGCGGCTTGAGTCGCTAGAAAAACTGATCGACTGGTTGCCTTCTCGCGTGCCACCAGGCGATGAGGTGTCGATCGTGCATGGCGATTTTCGTTTAGACAACGTGATGCTGCACCCCTCAGCACCCCGAGCTATCGCGGTACTGGATTGGGAGCTGTCAACTTTGGGTCATCCATTGGCCGATTTTTCTTATCACTGCATGAGTTGGCATATTCCACCGAATCTGTGGCGCGGCATCGGCGGCTTGGATCTGCCAGCCTTGGGTATTCCCAGCGAAGCAGACTACGTCTCGCAGTATGTCAGGGCCACGGGTCTCTCGCAGGCAGAGCGCCATTGGGACTTTTATTTGGCGTACAACTTTTTTAGAATATCTTCGATCTTATATGGCATTGGTCAGCGTGCTCGACAAGGCACAGCAACGGCCTCTGATGCTTTAGAGACGGCAGCCAAGGCGGGGCCTTTGGCCGACTTGGGTTGGCACTACGCTGAGCGTTACCAGCAACAACATGTGTCATAAAACCTGACCTTTCGGTGGAGACAGATATGCAAGAACCGGCCCGTCACGCAGCCAATTTTGTACCGTTATCCCCCATGGGTTTTGTGGACCGTGCGGCTTTGGTTTTTCCCGATAGGCCATCGGTCATTCATGGTGTCAGATGCTTTACTTGGAAAGAAACTGCACAGCGGTCTCGCCGATTGGCCAGCGCCATTGCGCAGCTCGGTCTTGGACGTGGTGATGTGGTGGCGATCATTGCCCCTAACGTACCCGCCTTGTACGAAAGCCATTTTGGTGTGCCCATGTCTGGGGCCATGCTGCTCACATTAAACACCCGGCTTGATGTGGACACCACCGCCTATATTTTGAAGCACGCCAATGCCAAGTTGCTCTTGTGCGACAGTGAGTTTGCGCCACTGATTGCGCAAGTGCAGGCCCATTTGCCACAGCCCATTGCAGTGGTTGATGTGGCCGATGATCTTTTTGGTGGCGAGGTTTTGTCGGTCGGTCATTGCGAATATGAGACTTTTTTGGCCCAAGGCGATCCTGGGTTTGAGCCGCTCTGGCCCACAGACGAATGGGACTCGATCAGTCTGAATTACACCTCTGGCACCACAGGTAGGCCCAAAGGGGCGCTGTATTCACACCGGGCCACTTATTTAAACGCCATGAGCAACATGACCTCGATGGGGTTTCGACCGCAGTCGACCTATCTCTGGACACTGCCCATGTTTCATTGCAATGGTTGGTGTTTTCCGTGGACTGTGGCAATGATGGCGGGCACCAACGTGTGTCTGCGCCGGGTTGAACCGCAGGCCGTGTTTGCTGCCATCAAAGCGTATCGGGTGGATTACTTTTGTGCCGCGCCGGTGGTGTTGACGATGTTGGCCAATGCGCCAGAACATCACCGATTCAAGCCGGATTGGAAGCTTGAGGTGGTGACCGGTGGCGCTGCCCCACCAGCGGCGTTAATCGCTGCCATGGCTGATTTGAGTATTGAGGTTTGTCATCAATATGGACTGACGGAAACCTTGGGGCCATCGGTCATTTGTGCCTGGCACCCAGAGTGGAACGAGGCAACGCTAGAAGAGCAGGCTGAGCGTAAAAGCCGTATTGGTGTGCGACGCGACGGCATCGAAGGGGCGATGGTGGTTGATCCGCAGACCATGGCGCCGGTACCTTGGGACGGTCAAACCATCGGTGAGTTGTTGGTGCGAGGCAATACCTTGATGACAGGTTATCTCAACAATCCCGAAGCGACTGAGCAGGCCTTTGAAGGTGGTTGGTTTCACACGGGTGACTTGGTCGTTGTTCATCCCGATGGTTACTTTCAAGTCAAGGATCGCCTTAAAGACATCATTATTTCTGGTGGAGAAAACATTTCAACCGTTGAGGTTGAGGGTATCTTGTATCGCCACCCGGCCGTGCTTGAGGCGGCAGTGGTGGCCATGCCGCATGCCATATGGGGAGAGACGCCGTGCGCTTTTGTGACACTTAAAAACGGTGTGACAGCCACGCCTGACGACATTCGCGCGTTCTGTCGTGAACGGCTCGCGGGTTTCAAAGTGCCAGCACAGATTATCTTTACCGATCTCCCCAAAACATCCACTGGCAAAATTCAAAAGTACCGATTGCGCGAGCAGGCGCGAGCCTTGGTTGAGTTGCCTGTCGCCACAAAACAAAGCAAACCGTCAAGCATAAATGACAAAAAGTAAGCATACGAAACGCACAGCAACGGTTCAGAGGGGCACCGTTTGAAATCAAGCCCTTCGTTTCTGTAAGCCAAGGACGCCATGTCAACAGAAGAGTATTTTTCCGGATTACGGTTTCTGCACTCGCCAGGACCCACGCATGTGCCCAAGGCGGTGATGGATGCTTTCAGTGGTCAGCCCATGGATATGGCCGACCCGCGATTAGAACCATTGATTAACGATTGCGAAGTGGGTTTGCGGCGCGTGCTTAAAACAGAGGCGGCGCACATTTTCTTTTATGCCGCCAATGGTCATGGCGCCTGGGAGGCCGTCACGGTTAATTTGTTGGCACCTGGCCAGCAGGTGTTGATTGCCAGCACCGGGCACTTTTCTGATTATTGGGCAGAGATGACTGAGGCCATGGGCGTCTCAGTGGTGCGCACGCCCTACAGGGAAGGTTTTCCGATTGATCCTGAGCATGTTGAGCAAGCGTTGGTGGCTGACACGGCACACGCCATCAAAGCGGTTTATATCGTTCACACCGATACAGCGAGTAGCGTGACCAGTGATGTGCCTGCGATTCGACAGGCGATGAATCGCAGCCGGCACCCGGCGTTATTGGTGGTTGACGTGGTGGCAACGCTTGGCGCGGCCCCCTTTGCAATGGATCAGTGGGGTGTCAATGTGGTGATGGGGGCTTCACAAAAGGGTTTGATGTGTCCACCCGGTATGGCGTTTTGTGCAGCCGATGAGCGCGCAATTGCTCAGACACGTTCGACCGCGGGTGCGTCTGCGCGCTATTACTGGGACTGGATTCGTCGATTGAACTCAGCCGCCTATCTCAAGTTTTGTGGCACGCCACCGCAAAATATGTTGATGGCTTTGCGAGCGGCCCTACAGTTGTATGAACGCGAAGGACACGAAAAAGTGTTGGCGCGTCACCAGCAGTTGGCCGGCGCCGTGCAAGCAGCGGTGGGCGTTTGGTCGACTGCAGGGGTACTGGATTTTGTATGCCAAGTGCCAGCCGCCCGGTCGGTCTCCGTGACCAGTATTGCCGTTAAAGGCGCTGACCCCGATGTTATTCGTCGCGTGGTTCGAGAGTCGTACAACGTCTCAATTGCCTCAGGCCTTGGCCCTTTTAGGGGGCGGGTGTTTCGCATCGGTCACTTGGGCGACTTGAGTGCACCGATGGTGCTTGGTTGCCTGGCTGGTGTGGAGGGTGGCCTGAGAGCATTGGGCGTGCCGATCGGTGATGGTGCGATTGAAGCGGCGACGCGAGCATTGGGATCTGCTAAATTGTAAAAAAAATTTCGAGGGACGTTCACTCGGCTTTGGCCGTAAGATGCCCTTGGTCTCATGACTCTGCAAAAGGTAGGAAAAATGGTTAAGCAATTAAAAGTGTTAACAGCTGGATTCACCAGTGCGCTGTTGATAGCGGGTTCAAGTGTCGCAATGGCGAGCACCACGGTCGCTGCAAACAGCAATGCGCCGCTTTGGATGATGGGCGAAGTGCACGACAATGCCGAGGGACACTTCTATCGACTCAAAGACCTCGAGGCAAAACTTGGTGGCAAGTGGCGTCCCGCGCTTTTGATGGAGCAATTTAACGTCGACCAGCAGCCTGCACTCACCAAAGCGTGGCAGGCCTGTGAATCATCGCAGTGCGTGATTGACACGGCTGGTGGAATCAAAGGTTGGAACTGGGGCATGTACAAACCCCTGATCGAATTGGCGTTGAAGTACGAATTGCCACTGGTGGCGGCGAACCTCTCGAGCCAACAGGTAAAAGCCGTGATGCAATCGGGTTTCTCAGCGGTTTTTGATGAGCAGACCATTAAGGCTTACAAACTTGATCAACCTTTGCCTCAGCCCTGGCTAGACAGTCAGCGCAAAATGATTGTTAATAGCCACTGTAACGCACTACCCACCGATGCGATTGATCCCATGGTGCGCGCTCAGGCCGCACGCGATGTGATGTTTGCCAAACTGATGGTGCAATACGCCGCCGGGGGCGCGGTGTTGATAGCCGGTAATGGACATGTCAGGCGTGACTTAGGTGTCTACCAATGGTTGCCAGCTGACGTGGCCAGCCGCGTGAAGATTGCCGGCTATGTTGAGCCAGCAGGCGCCAACACGGTGCTCTTCGACATCATGCGAGTGGTCAACGAGCACAAGCGCGCTGACCCTTGCGCCCAATTCAAAAAATAAGATCAATCAAGCGGATTGCTTTTATTGGTTGATTGGTTGGTTAATTGAGTTGGTGCCGTATAAGAAACCCGGTCTGTCGATTCAGACCGGGTTTCTTATGGGCAATGATCAACCGCTATGGTTGCGCGATCAGTAGCCGTTATGAATCACCACTTCAACCAAGCTCGGCTTGCCGCTGGCGATGGCTTTGGCGACGGCGGCTTGGATTTCGTTCGGATTTTCAACGCGGCTGGCAGTCAGTCCAAAGCCTTGTGCGACCGACACAAAATCAACGGCGGGGTCGGTCATGTCCATGGCCACAAATTGATCGGTGCCACGCATGGCTTGCAGCCGGTCCTTGATGATGCGATAGCTGCGGTTATTGACGATCACATAAGTGATGGGCAAGCGCAAGTGAGCAGCCGTCCATAAGCTTTGAATGCTGTAGAGCGAACTGCCGTCGCCGATGATGGCAACCACTGGGCGCTCAGGTTTGGCCAAGGCCACACCAATGGCGCCTGCCATACCGAACCCCAGTCCACCGCTGGTCAGGCCCATATAAGCCAGAGGATCTTCAGCGGGGTAGAGTTTGTTTAAGGCGCTCGCTGTGGTTAAGGTCTCGTCGACCA
>Ga0209390_10001763_pt1 | contig 40344 bp, 39 predicted proteins | sample BON01_FD_187212 | JGI IMG/M metagenome (GOLD analysis project Ga0209390, IMG submission 187212) | Freshwater microbial communities from Lake Bonney liftoff mats and glacier meltwater in Antarctica - BON-01 (SPAdes) (version 2) | ecosystem: Environmental > Aquatic > Freshwater > Ice > Glacier...
AAGGGTCAGGACGCGACAAACTGGAACGTCTCAAACCTCGCGGCAGCAGCAGTTTCGTCGCTTACGCAACTGCAGGCGGGCCTTGTCGGGCTAGCTGCCAGCTACATGAACTTCGAGTATGGAGTTGTGCAGGTTCGTACTCCGGCTGGGGCGCTTGCGCCTGCTTCATTCCTCGCAACCCCTCGTATTGACCCAACTGTTGAGCAATCAACTGTGACCGGTCAGTTCGCAGTTGCCGGGGCGGGCAATCATACATTGAGTGTTGCCGTCCGTAGCGCCAACCCGACCGCCAACGATGCGAAGTCTAAGGTTTACTGTCGAGTGACCGGCTCACTTGCAAACGGCGGGTTTATCACCTCGAAAGCTAACGCTGCCTTTCCTGGAGGTGCGCCAGCGTATGAGGTGCCACGCTCGGCGCTCGTTCCGACCTCCCCAGCGGAGCTTGCAGCCTTCCCGCTCTCGATGGTCTCAACCGATACGCAGGTCGACCTTACGACAGCAGGCAACTCGACTGGGGCGCTAACAGCGGGTGGCGCGACTACTTCCGGTCCCGGGGTGCTGCACGTCACGCTCTCATGCCTGAGCGTGCCGAACCCCTGATCAAGGGGTAGTCACAACGGTTTACGGCGAGGGCCGGCCTTTGGCCGGCCCTCGTTCGTTGTCTGGTGCGTTTTGCCGGCGGCGCTGCTCAGACTTCGTCGCGGCCGCGCGGGCCGGGCCCGACATACTTGGCAGATGGGCGAATTAGCTTCGCTTCGCGCTTCTGCTCCATGATGTGAGCTGACCAGCCGGCCACGCGGGCGCAGGTGAACATGCTGGTGAACATTTCGGGCGGAATCTCGGCGTAATCGAGCACGACCGCCGACCAGAACTCGACGTTGGTCGCTAGTACGCGGTCCGGCTTGCGCGCTTTCAGTTCCGCCAGCGCTGCAGCCTCTAGCGCCTCGGCGACTTCAAAGCGCTCCGAGCCAAGCTCCTTTGCGGTGCGACGCAGCACGCGCGCGCGCGGGTCCTCAGCGCGGTAAACGCGGTGACCGAAGCCCATCAGGCGGTCGCCGCGGTCTAGCGCCATCTTTACCCAGGCGTCAGCGTCGCCGCTGGCCTCAACCTCATCGAGCATTGTCAGCACGCGCGACGGCGCGCCGCCGTGCAGCGGACCGCTAAGCGCGCCGACGGCGCTTGACATCGCCGCAGCAACGTCAGCCCCGGTTGAGGCAACGACCCGCGCCGTAAAGGTCGAGGCGTTCATTCCGTGCTCGGCCGCCGAAACCCAGTAGGCGTCGATCGCTTTAACGTGATTGGGGTCGGCCTCGCCGCGCCAGCGCAGCAGGAAGCGCTCAGCGATCGTCTGGCCCTCGTCAATCGCGGTCTGCGGTACCCAGGGCTGCCCGACGCCACGCGCCGACTGGGCCACGAACGAGAGCGCCATAACCGAGCAGCGCGCCAGGTCGTTGCGGGCCTGCTCGTCGCTGATATCGAGCAGCTGCTGAAAGCCCCACTCTGGCGCCAGCATCGCCAGCGCCATGCCGGGCCCTTGTTCGTTCTAGGGCCGCTTTTTGGTCCCGTGCAGCCCGGCCCGGTGGCGCGCTTAGGCTACGCCGCGCTGGGCGCGGCGCAGCTGTAGCGCCGCCCACAAAGCCATCAGCAGCGTCAGCAGCGCCGCCAGGCCGAAGGCCAGCGCGACCTTCGTCTGCTCACCGGAGATGAAGCCGCGTGAGGCGTCGAGGATAGCTGTGATTGGGTTGGCGCTCGCCGCGATCTTTAGCCAGCCGGTAAGTAGTGCCAGCGGCACGTAAACCGGCGCAAGGAAGAGCAGCACGAAGATCGGCGTCTGCATGAACGAGCCAATGTCGACCGACTGGAAGCGAAATGCCAGCCCCGCCACCCACAAGGTGCTGGCAATGCAAAGCAGCGCTGCTAGTAGCCAGATCGCGGCAATCTGCAGTGGGCTGCCCAGCACGGTCATGCCAGCCAGCAGCGCGATTGCCCAAAGCAACACGCCGGTCAGCGCGAAGCGCGCCAGGCCGGAGAGGACAAAGCCGATGATGATGCCGCGGCTGCGGGGGGCAGCGATCAGCAGCCGGCGGACAAAGCCGCTTTCGTAATCCTCGGCGATCCGGTAGCCAGTGAAGATCCCGCCGAACGCGGCCATCTGCAAAAAGACAAAGACAAACTGAAAGGCCGTGTAGCCGCCTTTGAACGAGAAGCCCGGCACATCGGCGACCGTTGACAGGCCGCCGGCAAAGGCAACGAGGAAAACCAGCGGGAAGGCCAGCGACGGAATGATGATCGCCGGGTTCTTAAAGGTCTGGATCATCACGCGGCGCAGCACCGCCATTGCCACCGACCAGGTTGAGCCGCTCATGTGCGCTGCACCCTTCTGCGCAGTGAACGCGCCGCGCCGGCAAAGGTGATGAACATGATCGCCGTCGCGACGGCGATCGCTGGCAGCAGCGTGGCGGCGTCCCAGCCGCCGATAACGAGGCCGCGCATTCCGTCGATTAGGTAGCTCAAGGGGTTCCATTCGGCGATCGTTCTAAACCACTGCTTCTGAATGAAGTCGAGCGGCAGGTTCATCGTCGAGAGGAAAAGCAGCACGAAGAGCAGCGGGAAGACACCCTGGACGGCCTGCGGTGAGCCGGTCGCGACGGCCAGCCAGGCGCCAATGCCAGCAAACGCCAAGGCGGTGTAGATCGCCAAAGCCAGCAGCACCAGAGCGCCAAGCGCGCCGGTGTCGAACTGAACGCCAAAAATAACGCCAATCGCTAAATAAATCACCGAGCCAAAGACGGCGATTGATGCACCGCCGGCGGTTGCCCCGGCCAGCACCGCCCAGCGGCGCGCCGGCGTTAGCGCTAAGCGGTCAGCGAAGCCGCTTTGAATGTCTGAGGCCAACTCGGTGCCGGCCGTGATCGCCGCAAAGAGTGCGCCCTGAACAAAGCAGACGACAATCGCAAAGTTGATGTAACGGTCGGTTGGGAAGCCGGGCAGCTCGGTGACGCTGGCGAGCCCTGCGGCGTTGACTGCGAGCAAGATCAACGGGAACAGGATCACCGGCACCACCAGCACCGGCTGGCGGAAGGTGCGGCTAACTGAGCGGCGGCTGATTAGCGCCAGCTGGCTGGCGGAGCTCACGCGGCGCTCTGTGAATCGTCATCGCCTTCAAGCGAGCGGCCCGTTTTCTGCAGGAACACGTCGTCAAGCGAAGGCTGGTGGAGCTGCAGGTCGGCAACCTCAACGCCGTCGCCGTCAAGCGCGCGAACAACGTCGGCCAGCTGCTCAGCGCCGGCGGCGAGGCGCACGGCAACCGACTTTGGCGAGGCGGCGGCAGGCTCACCGAAGCGGGCCAGCACAGCGGTCAGTTTTTCGCGGTCGTTTGGGTTGGCTGGCGTCGCCTCAAGTGAGACCTTGCCGATGCCAGCCTTCAGCGCCGTTGGCGTGCCCTCAGCGACCAGCTTGCCGTGGTCGATGATCCCAACGCGGTCAGCCAGCACGTCGGCCTCTTCGAGGTACTGCGTCGTTAGGAAGACGGTCACGCCGTCCTCGCGCGAAAGGCGCTCGACCTCAGCCCACAGCGCGCTGCGGCTCTGCGGGTCAAGGCCGCTCGTCGGCTCGTCAAGGAACAGCACGGCGGGGCGATGCAGCAGCGCCAGCGCCAGGTCAAGCCGGCGCTTCATCCCGCCCGAGTAGCCGCCAACCTTGCGGCCAGCAGCGTCGCTCAGTCCAACGCGCTCGATCAGCTCGGCGCCGCGCCTGCGCCGCTCGTTGCGCGAGAGGCCGTGCAGGCCGCCTTGTAGGTCCATGTGCTCAGTGCCGGTGAGGAAGTCGTCGAGCGCCGACTCCTGCAGCGCGGCGCCGATCACGCTGCGCACCTGCGGCCCTTGCCTGGCAACATCGAAGCCAGCGACCGTTGCGCGGCCAGCAGTTGGTGGCAGCAGCGTCACCAGCATCAGCACCATCGTCGACTTGCCAGCACCGTTTGGGCCGAGGAAGCCGTAGATCTCACCGGGCGCGACGCTCAGGTCAACATCGTCAACGGCGCGGATCTCGTCGCCGAAGACGCGAACCAGCGCCTCAACTTCAATGCCGTTATCACTCGCCAAGCTGGTCAGACTTCGTCGCGGCCGCGCGGGCCGGGACCGATGTAGTTGGCCGAAGGGCGAATTAGCTTCGCTTCGCGCTTCTGCTCCATGATGTGCGCCGACCAGCCGGCCACGCGGGCGCAAGTGAACATGCTGGTGAACATTTCGGGCGGAATCTCGGCGTAATCGAGCACGACCGCCGACCAGAACTCGACGTTGGTCGCTAGAACGCGGTCCGGCTTGCGCGCTTTCAGTTCCGCAAGCGCTGCAGCCTCTAGCGCCTCGGCGACTTCAAAGCGCTCCGAGCCAAGCTCCTTTGCGGTGCGACGCAGCACGCGCGCGCGCGGGTCCTCAGCGCGGTAAACGCGGTGACCGAAGCCCATCAGGCGGTCGCCGCGGTCTAGCGCCATCTTTACCCAGGCGTCAGCGTCGCCGCTGGCCTCAACCTCATCGAGCATTGTCAGCACGCGCGACGGCGCGCCGCCGTGCAGCGGACCGCTAAGCGCGCCGACGGCGCTTGACATCGCCGCAGCAACGTCAGCCCCGGTTGAGGCAACGACCCGCGCCGTAAAGGTCGAGGCGTTCATTCCGTGCTCGGCCGCCGAAACCCAGTAGGCGTCGATCGCTTTAACGTGGTTGGGGTCGGCCTCGCCGCGCCAGCGCAGCAGGAAGCGCTCGGCGATCGTCTGGCCCTCGTCAATCGCGGTCTGCGGTACCCAGGGCTGCCCGACGCCACGCGCCGACTGGGCCACGAATGAGAGCGCCATAACCGAGCAGCGCGCCAGGTCGTTGCGGGCCTGCTCGTCGCTGATGTCGAGCAGCTGCTGAAAGCCCCACTCTGGCGCCAGCATCGCCAGCGCCGATTGAACGTCAACGCGGGGGTCGCCGGAGCGGACCATTAGTGGGTGCGGCTCGGCCGGTGAGAGGCCCGGCTCGAAGCTGGAGTCAACGAGCAGCCCCCAAACCTTCTCGTACGGAACAAAGCCGACTAAATCCTCAATGTCGACGCCGCGATAGCGCAGCGCACCGCCCTCGCGATCAGGCTCGGCGATTACAGTCTCAAAGGCAACTACGCCTTCTAGTCCTGACGTGACTTCAGTCATAAAATACGCTCACTCAACTCAAAGGGTTAGCCATTGCTAATGAAGCTTGCCACGATAGCGGCGGCGCCGTCCTGCGCCCCGCGCCAATCGGCGTTATCGTGCGCTGGGCACCCCCACGGAAGGCGCAGATGAGCGATTCAGAGTTGATGTTCCGCCCGGTCAACGAACTGGCGGCGATGGTCGAAAGTGGCGAGCTGAGCGCCAGCGAGCTGGTCGACGTTTCGCTCTCGCGGATCGACGAGCTGAACCCCACCTACAACGCCTTCATCGAAGTTTTTGACGGGCGCGCCCGCGCCGACGCAGCAAAGATCAAAAGCGGCGACGACAGGCCTCTGGCCGGCGTGCCGGTTGCGATCAAAAACAACACCCCGGTTGAAGGCGGCAGGCTGACCTTTGCCTCGGCCGCGATCGGTGACTTCCGCGCCGATGCTGACGCTTTCCTCGTGCGGCGGCTGCGCGACGCTGGCGCGATCGTCGTCGGCTCTACCAACCTGCCGGAGTTTGGCATCCAGCCAACGACCGAGCCGCGCGACACCGGCGCAACGCGAAACCCGTGGGACGTAAACCGCACGCCGGGCGGCAGCTCCGGCGGCTCAGCGGCCGCGGTCGCGGCGGGAATGGTGCCGCTTGCGCACGCCAACGACGGCGGCGGGTCAACACGAATCCCAGCCGCCTGCTGTGGCCTTGTTGGCCTGAAGCCGCAGCGTGGCCGGATTTCGGCCGGGCCCGCGGTCGGCGGCTCGTTCCTCGGGATCGACGGCGTGCTGACGCGCACAACCGCCGAAACCGCGCTGGCGCTTGACGTGCTTGCTGGCTATGAGCCCGGTGATGCGTTCTGGCCGGCGCCACCAATTCGGCCCTTCAGCGAGCTTGCAGGCGACGCCCCAAAAGGACTGAAGATCGCAATGACCGTAAGCCCGCCGCTGGTGGGCGCCCCGGTCGATGCGGCCAGCATCGACGCCGTGCAGCGCGCCGCTGAGCTGCTGCGCGAGCTTGGCCACGAGGTCGTTGAGGCCGACCCGCCCTGGAGCGTCCCCGGCATGCTTGAGCTGTTCTCGGCGCTCTTCTGCCCGATGATCTCAACCCAGATCGCCTTCGCCCAGATGATTGCCGGGCGCGAGCTAACAGAGGGCGACATCGAACCGCTCAGCTGGGAGATCTGGCAGCAATCGCAGCAGATCAGCGCCGTGATTGGTTTCGGCGCCGAAATTCAAATACAAGCCTTGGCGCGCAGCGTTGTCGCCTGGTCGCAGAGCTATGACGCGATCCTCTGCCCTGCCCTGGCCGAGCCACCGGTGACGCTAGGGACGATTGACAGCTGTTCGGAGCGGCCAATGGAAGCCTTCGCTCGCGGCGGGCAGTTCACGCCGTTCACGGCGATCGCGAACGTAACCGGCTCGCCAGCGATCTCGCTGCCGCTGTTCCAAAATGAAGAGCTGAATCTGCCTTTAGCGGTGCAGCTGATCGGCCGCCCTGAAGGTGAAGCGCAGCTGCTGGCGCTAAGCGCGCAACTGGAAAACGCGTTGCCGTGGGCTGGCCGCCGCGCGCCGCTCACGGCTTCCTAATCAAGCCCGAGCACGTCGCTCAGGCGGCGCGGCGAAACGCCGAGCGCGAGCGCGCCAGCGGTGCCGCCAGCAGCGATCATCTCGGCGCCGAGCAGGGCTTGCGGATCCCAAACAATTGGCAGCTCGACGGCGCCGGAGGCCGCGACCTTGAGCAGTGTCTTGGCAAAACCGGCAGGGACCGTAAGCGCCGGCCGACGGCGGCCGAGCGAACTACCGATCAGGCGGCTGACAGTGCGCAGGTCAAGCGCCTGCGGACCGGCCAGCTCAACGCGCTGATGGCCGGGCTCAGGAGGCAGCGAGCTTTGGGCGATCACGGCATCGACAATGTCGGGAACCCAGATCGGCTGGTAACGGCCGGAACCTACCACTGGAATGATTCCAGCCCGCGAGCAGGCGTCGATCGCGGTAAAGAGCGGGTCCGGCGCGGCGTGCGCCAGCGAGAGCGCAAAGGTTGTTGTTGAGATCCGCGCCGCTGCGACGGCGTCCTCGGCGATCGCTTTGTCGCGCAGCAGCCGCGTCGGTGCACCGCGCACGGCGCCGAGCGGCGAGAAGTAACTAAATCGCTCGACCCCGGCCGATTCAGCCGCCTCGATCAGGCGCCAAGTGGCGATCGAACCGAGCTCCTCGATCGTTCCCTCCTGCTGGTCATGGCTAGCGGCGGCTAAATGAATCACGTGGCTGACGCCGCGCGTGGCGTTTGCCAGCGAGCGGTGATCGGCCAAGTCACCGAGAACAATTTGCACGCGGACGCGCTCGGCGCCGAGTCGGCGCGGATCACGGACAAGGCAGCGAACCGGCGTGCCACTAGCCGTCAGGCGGGGCAGCAGCTCCGATCCGATCAGCCCGGTCGCCCCGGTCACAAGCAACATTAGGCGCAGCGTATCGCGCACCCTCGCAGGTGGCCGCTACAGTTCGCGCTCGCAGGCACCTAAACGAGCAAAGGATTGGATCAGCGAAGATGGCTTACGTTATTGCACAACCATGCATCGACACAAAGGACAACTCCTGCGTAGAGGTCTGTCCGGTCGACTGCATTCACCCGACGCCCGACGAGCCTGACTACGACAAGGTCACGATGCTTTTCATCGATCCCGAAGAGTGCATCGACTGTGACGCCTGCGTTGAGGCTTGCCCCGTTGACGCTTGCTTCGCCGAGGACCAGCTACCCGAAGAGTGGCTCAAGTACTCGGCAATCAACGCCGACTACTACGCCAAGGGCGCTTAGGCCATCGGCAGCGTCATGCCGACCGGCGCTGGGCTGTCACTGGCGGCTGGCGTAGCCACCTGAATCATCGGCAGTTCAGCAGGGAAGATTGCGATTAGGCCTCGCGCAGCTTGGCGAATTGCCTGAGCGGCAGGGTCGTCGGGGTCGCTAATGACGAGCGGAAGGCCGGCGTCGGCTTGCTCACGCAGCGGCATTGTCAGCGGCACCTTGGCGATCAGCGGCACCTGAATTTCGTCGGCCAGCTCCTGCCCGCCGCCCTCACCGAAGATTTGGTAGCGCTCGCCATCTGGAGTCACGAAACCAGCCATGTTTTCGATCACACCGGCAACCTCAAGGTTGACCTTGTTGGCCATGTCGGCCGAGCGGCGCGCGACCTTCTGCGCCGTCGGCTGCGGCGTCGTGACGATCACGAACTGGGCCTGTGGCAGGAGCTGCGCGAGCGTCATCGAAACGTCGCCGGTTCCCGGCGGAAGGTCCACCAGCAGGAAGTCCAGCTCGCCCCATTCGACGTCCTCAAGGAACTGGGTTAGCGCTTTGTGCAGCATTGGCCCGCGCCAGACGACGGCGGCGTCCTCTTCGACGAAGAAGCCGATCGACATGATTTTCACGCCGCCGGCCTCAAGCGGAATGATCTTGCGCTCGGGCGAAACCGGCGGGCGGCCAGTGACGCCGAACATGCGCGGGATTGAGTAGCCCCAAACGTCGGCGTCGAGCACGCCGACGCGCTTGCCCTCTGCCGCCAGCGCGGCGGCGATGTTGGCGGTGATCGTTGACTTGCCGACGCCGCCCTTGCCGGAGCCGATGCAGACGACGTTGCTGACCTGCGCGAGCGCGCCTTCGGGCAGCGAGCTGCGGCCGAGCTTGCGCTGCAGCTCGCCCTTCTCTGTGTCGCTGAGAACGTCGAAGCTGACGCTGACGCCGGTTACGCCGTCGAGCGGGCCAACGGCCTCTGCCACGGCGGTCTCAAAGTGGTTGCGGATTGGGCAACCGGCGGTCGTCAGCGAGACGACCACGGCGACCTGGCCGTCATCGCTCTGCTCAATTGAGCGGACCATTCCCAGCTCAACGATTGACTTGCGCAGCTCGGGGTCGATTACAACCTCGAGTGCCTTGAGGATTTGTTCTTCTGTGGGCATCACCCCATTGTGACAAAGAGCGGCGCGAGGATTGCGCCGCGCCTACAAAAACGACGACGGCCCGCGCAGTGGCGGGCCGTCGGTGCTGCAGATACTGGAGAAACGTCAGCTCTAGGCGGTGACCTTTGAAACCTGCTCAACGATCGGGCGAGCTGCGTCCTGGACGCGGCTGCTTACGACCTCGGCTTGACGCGTGACGTCGCCGCGCACGCTGCGCAGCTGCTCATCGGCGTCCTTACGCAGGTTGCGAACTTCACGCTCGAACCGTGTGCGGTTGCGCTTGAGCTCACGCTCGATGCGAGCGCTGGCCTGACGAACCTCGCGCTCAGCCTTGCTGCGAGCGACGCTTCCACGGCGCTCAACCTTCTTTAGCTGCTTCTCAGCGCTCTGACGGCTGCCAACTTTGGTGCGCAGCTCTTCAATCGCGTCAACGACTGTGTCACGTGCGACGAGAACCGCACCGACCTGTAGGTCAGCGGCGCGCGCGGCGCGTGACTGGGTTGGCTTGGCTGTTGCCTTTGGCGCTGCGCCTGCGCGGCCACGAACCTTCGAGGCGGCTGGCTTAGCCTTCGCGCGGGGCTTCGCTGTTGCCTTCTTAGTGGGAGTTGCCATTTGATTACTTCCTTTCAACTACTTAGAACTAATGAGATTACAAATAGAGTAGCAGCTTTGCGAACAAGTGTTCGCTAATGATTACAAATACGACTCTCAGAGGCCGTCGTTACAAGGCAGGGAAAGAGAGTGCGTCGGCGAGCGCAGCGGCCGTCGGGGCAGCGACAACGGCTGAAATGCCGTCGGAACCAATAAGTGGCAGCGCCAACGGCGACTCGGCAGCCGGGAACGCCACCTCGCCACCGGCCTCGCGCACCACAAGCTGGCTGGCAGCGACGTCAACGGGCCTGCAGCTCCAAAGCGAAACCATTGCGTCGGCGCGGCCGGCGGCAACCTGGCAGCAGGAGATCGCCATCGAACCAAAGGCGCGCACGCGATGGGCGCCGGCGATCAACGCCGGCGTTGAGGCAGCAAGATTAAATGGCGAAGCGCCCTCCACGAGCACTACCTCAAGGCGGCCGTCTGGGCTGCGCCGCTCGGGCGCTACCGGCGCCAACGCTTGGCCGTTGAGCCACGCCCCCTCCCCACGGATCGCGTGCCACTGCTCGTGGCTAGCGAAGTCGTGGACGAAACCGAAGCCGACGTCGGCCATCGTCGGCCCGTCAGAGACGGCGATCGAAATAGAAAATGCTGGCAGTCCACGCTTCGCGTTTAGCGAACCGTCGATTGGGTCGATCACGACGAAGGCCTCGTCGCTGCCGAAATCAACAGTGCCGCGCTCCTCGGACAGGGCGGTGAAGCGCGCGCCCTGATCGAACAGCTTCTGCAGCTCGACGAAGACGATCTCTTCGGCCTGCTGATCGATCAGCAGCGTGTGGTCACCGCCGGCGCCGATCGTGCCGGTTTCAACGACGCGCTGATCACGCTGCGGCGTAGCCGCGAGCAGTTCGCTAAGAGAGGCCGCGCAGCGAGCGGAAAGTCCGAGCCAGTCGAAGCTGAGAATCGCCGACGAAGAAGCCATCTTGCTCTTATCCTAAAGGTGTGCCCGAAAGCCCCTTCCAGCTAACCGATGAGCAGCGCAGGATCGTTCAGTTCGCTGGCAGCTCGTTGGTCGTAGCCGGTGGCGCAGGCAGTGGCAAAACGACCGCCTTGGCGGCCCGCTACGGCTGGCTGGTCGCTGAGGCTGGGGTTGAACCGGAGGCGATACTCGCGCTCAGCGATTCTGGCGCCGCGGCCGAGCGCCTGCGCAGCCTCGTTGAAGAGCGGATCAGCCGCGGCTTTGCTGAGCTGCCAATCTCGACGGTCAGCGACTTTGCCGCTCGCCTGCTGCGCGAAGAGATGGCGCAAAGTGGCCTTGATCCCTTCGTCGCAACGCTCAGCGGCGCCGACCGCCTAGCGATGCTGATTGAACGGGTTGATGACCTCGACCTGCGCGAACACGACTTCGCTGGCCGGCCGATAAAGCTGCTGGCCTCGCTGATCGCTCAGATCGACGCGCAGAAGGCGATGCTGATCAGCGCCGATCAGTGCGCCCAGCGGGCGGAAGCAGCCGACGGCGCGGGCGCAGCGCTCGGGCGCGAATTCGCTGCGCTCTACGCCAGCCACGAGGCGATGCTCGCCGAGCAGGGCGCCTTAGACCAAGGTGACCTGATCTTCGGCGCGCTGAGCTTGCTCGAGCGGCCCGACGTTCGCCAGCGCTTCAGCGCTCGCTACAGCCAGCTGCTAGTAGACGACGCGCAGCGCCTCTCCCACGCCGAGCTAACGCTCGTTTTGGCAGTAGCCGCGCAGCTCGGCCAGGTGACAGCGGCGGCCGACGGCGACTGCGCGCCGGCGAGCGAGCTCAGCGGCGGCGCATCCAACCTCACCGCGATCGCAGCTCAGCACAATGGCCAGCGAATCGACCTGACGCGATCACTGCGCTGCGGCGCGCAGATCGTCTTGGCCGGCGAGGCGGTGCTGGAGCAGCGGCTGAGCCCGCCGCTGCGCGGCGAGCCGGGCGGCACTGTGCGCGGCTGGCGCTGCTCGGGCGAGCGGGCGCAGGCTCAAGCTATCGCTGGCGAAATTGAGCAGCTGATCCAGGCTGGAAGTGAAGCTGAATCGATCGCTGTGGTCGTCAGCTCGCTGCAAAGCGAGGGCCGCGCGATCGCCGCCGCACTCGACGAGCGCGCCGTCCCTCACCAGCTAGGCGCCAGCGAGCAGCTCTTTAGCCGCGGCGAAGTGAAAGATGTGCTCGCGTGGCTGCGGCTACTGACCAACCCCGCCGACGCCAGCGCGACCGTTCGAGCTTTGGCCCGGGCACCGATCGAGCTGCGCGCCGTAGACCTCGCGCGCTGCGTTCAAATCGCGCGGCGGCGCAAGCTCGACATGGTCAGCGCGCTCCACTCAGCAACCGAATCGCCGCAGATCCCGCCTGAGGCGCGCGAGCGAATCGTCGCCTTCCTCAAACTTCAGCGTCAGGCTGCGGCGGCAATAGATGAGCTGCGCCCCGACCGCTTCGTCCACCGCCTGATCGACCGCCTCGGCCTTCGCCGCCAGCAGCTCTTCGCTGCCCAAGCTGACGTTGTCGAAGGGTTGCGCTGCCTGGCGCGATTTGAAGCTCTCGCTGGCCGCTTCGCTGAGCGCGCAGCTCAATCAAGCGGCCGGGAGTTCGCTGAGTACGTCGTAGCCGTTGCCGACGCAGGGCTGCGCGAAAGCGACGCCAGCGCTGGCGCCGAGCAGCTCCCGCGCGCCAAAGTTGCCGTAGTAGAGGCGGGTTCAACGCGCGGGCTCAGCTTCGACCATGTTTTCGTCGCTGGGATGGAGCGGCAGCGCAGCGTCGATGACGAGCAGCGCGAGCTCAGCTACCTGGCCATTACGCGGGCCGCTGAGTCGGTGACGCTTAGCTACAGCGAGCGCGGCCAGCGCGGTGAGCAGCAGCTGCCCTCGCAGCTCGCCGAAGCGGCGCTGGCGGCAGCCGGCGCGCAGTGGGAGGAGCGCGGCGAAGAGCTGTTTGGACCCGACGAGGCGCTGCACGGAGCCTTCAATGAGCTGCGCGACGAGCTGCTAGGTGACCTGCCGCGCGTGGCCGGCACCTTCGCTGAGCTGCGGCTCGACAATGATCTCGACCTAACGCTCGGCGTCGTCCGCTACCTCGAGCTGGCGAAGCTAGCGGCCGTAATCGGCAGGCCAGCAGAGCAGGACGTGGAGAGTGCGCTTGCCCAGGCCAACGCCGTGCTGCTGCAGTCGGCCACAGCAGTTCAGCGCGAAGCACTCGAGAGCAGCCCACTCGACGAACTGATCCTCAGCGCTGAGGATGACGCGCGCGCGCGCAGCGCGGCAACGGCGCGGCGCGGCGAGCCTTCGCTTGAAGCGTTCCTGCCGCGCCGCGGCGAAGGGCTTGTGCTGAGCGCCTCTGACATTGAGACCTACCGCGCCTGCCCGCTGCGTTACAAGTTCGCGCGCGTCTTTCGAATTCCGCAAGAGCCGACGATGAACCAGCGCTTCGGCATTCTCTTCCACCAAGTGCTGGAGCGCTACCACCAGTCCGACGGTCGCAGCGTTGACGAACTACTGGCGCTGCTCGAGGAAGGCTGGCGCCGCGGTGGCTTCGGCGACAGCGACCAGGAGCGCCAGCTTCACGCCAAGGCCGAGCATGCGCTTCGCCTCTATCAGCAACGGACGGCAAATGAAGAGAGTCGCCCGGTCTGGTTTGAGAAGTCGTTTCAATTCAAGCTCGGTGAGCACACGCTGCGCGGCCGCGTTGACCGCGTTGATCTGCTCCCAGGCGGCGGTTACGAGCTAATTGATTACAAAACCGGCAAGCCACGCACGGCGGCCGAGCTCGAGGAAGACATTCAGCTCTCGCTCTACGCCGTAGCGGCGCGTGAGGCTTGGCAGGTTGACTCAGAGCTTCAGAGCTACCACTACGTGCTCGACGACGAGAAGATCCCGCTGCCCGCGGCCGAGATTGACCGCGACTGGATCTCCGAGGTAGTCAACGAAGTCGCAAATGCGATCAGCAGCCAAGGCTTTGAGCCGACACCGAGCGTGACGGCCTGCGGCTACTGCGACTTCAGGATTGCCTGCCCCGCGGCAGAGCTTTAAGCGTCGTCGCCGCGCTGATTAAGAAAACGTTGAAATTCGCGGGCGAGAACGTCGCCTGAAGGCAGCTCCTCGCCTTCGGCCTCGGGGGCGTCAGCATCGCTCGCCTGCTCGAGCCGCTCGACAAACTGGCGCACGTCATCGTCGCCAGCAACTGCGCTGCTGACGCTGCGCTCATACTCCGAAGCAGCACGTTCGAGCTCTGTTGCGTCAAAGCTGATTCCGACCAGCGATTCAAGCTTGCGTACCAGCGCCAAAGACGCCTTCGGGTTGGGGGCTGCAGCGACGTAGTGGGGCACGCTGGCCCAGAGGCTGGCGGAGGGAATGCCGGACTCTTGGAAGGCGCTGTGAAGCACTCCTGTGATGCCGGTCGGACCTTCGTAGGTTGTCGGTGACAGACCGACCCGCTCGGCAAGCTGCTCATCGCTTGTCACGCCAACCATCGGCACCGGCCGCGTGTGCGGAACGTCTGCCAAAAGAGCGCCGAGCGAAACTGCCATCTGCACGTCCATCGCTTCGGCCAGCTCAACGACGCTCTGGCAGAGCGTGCTCCAGCGCATCGAAGGCTCAGGGCCCGTCATCAGAATAAGGTCGCGCGGCGCGCGCGGCGCTTTTGCGGCCCAGATCTCAACCATTGGCCAAGTGATCTCGCGCGCCTCACCTGCGACGAGGCTGATCTGCGGCCGAGCCGACTGAAAGTCGTAAAACTCCTCCGGGTCGATGTGCGCAAAGCGGTACGCGTCCAGCGAGGACGCGATGAAGCTGACCGCTGAGGTAGCCGCCTGCGCGGCATCGTTCCAGCCGCCGAAGGCGCAGATCATTGCCGGGGCGCGAAGCCCACCCGGCCGCTCTTCCCAGATCATCGACGGCACGCCTCAAAGGTAGCCGATCAGAGCCCGCTAGCGCGCCATTTCGATTGGCTAGCTGCCGCCGGCGGCGGTCGAATCAGTCGTGGATCGCAGTTGCTTCAGCGCCGATGTGGCCATTCTCCACGCGACGTAGAGCATCAGAACCGCAAAGGCGTAGCGGATCAGTTCAACTGGCAACACGTTTACTAGCGCAACCCCCGCGACAGCGGCAACCGCGGCGAATGCCCCGATCGTTAGCCCAGCGCGAATGTCAAGATTGCCGTAGCTGCGCTGCCGCCACGCACCGACGGCGGCTACAGGGACGATCGCCAGCAGTGAGGTCGCTTCGGCCTCAACCTGATCGAGCCCCAAAACAAGCGCCAGGGCAGGCACCAGCAAAACCCCTCCGCCAATTCCAAATAGGCCGGAGAGAACGCCGGCGGCGACGCCGATAATGATTGCGAGCGCGATCATTCGAATGCCACCAGCACGGCGACGACGACGAGCAGCCCAGAGAAAAGCAGCTGCACCACGGCAACCGGAATTCGATGCTGTAGCCAAGTCCCGATCAAAACCCCGCCGACCGCCGGAATCCCGACCGTCAAGGCTGCAAGATAGTCGACGTTGCCATAAAGAATCTGAGCTGCAGCGCCCGCACTTGCAGCAATTACGATCGCCAGCAGCGAGGTCGCAGCCGCGCGGCGTTCATCAAAACCGACCCAGAGCACCAGCAGCGGCACGAGCACGATTCCACCGCCAACGCCGAAGAGCCCGCTGAAGATCCCGGTCGCGATGCCAATAATCGCCAGCTGAGAGATGCGCGGAGAGAGCACCCGTTCATAATAGGTTCGATGCCACCGGCTTCCTCACTTGCCAGCGCAGTTGCGCCGCTAACGGCGGAGCCCTCGCGGACGGCGCTGCTATTCGATGTTGACGGCACGCTGGCGCCGATTGTGCGCGACCCACAGACTTCAAGCGTCCCCGAGTTGACGCGCCGCCTACTGATCGACTGCCACGCCCTCTACGGCCTGGTCGGCTGCGTTAGCGGTCGCCAAGCGAAGGAGGCGCGGCGGGTTGTTGGCATCGGTTCAATCGACTATTCAGGCAACCACGGGCTTGAGCTGCTGCCGCGCGGCGCGCACGAGGCGATAGTCAACGCGGAAGCGGAAGCTTGGACCGATCGCGTCCATGCCGCCGCGCTGGAGGCTTTTCCCGAGCTTCGCGAGCAGAGCGGCCTGCGGATTGAGGACAAAGGGCCGATCGTCGCGCTCCACTGGCGCGGCCTCGACGACGAGGCAGCGGCTGAGGCAGTCGCCGAGCAGATCGCCGAGCAGGCAAAAGCCCGGGGCCTACTAATTCACCGTGGGCGAAGCGTAATTGAGCTGCGCGCTCCAGTCACAAGTGACAAGAGCGACGCGGTTTATGCGCTGCTTGAGGGAGTCGACATCGATAGCGCGCTCTACGTCGGTGACGACCGCACTGACGTTGACGGCTTCCGCGCACTGCGCGCGCTCCAGAACAAGGGTCGACTGAGCGAGATTCTCTGCGTTGGCGTTCGCTCGGAGCAGACGCCAAGCGAACTACTTGCTGAGGCCGACCTGCTGGTCGATGGCACTGAAGGCGCTATCGAGCTGCTCGCGGCGCTGCGCGGCTAACGATGCGCTACGTCGATCTGCTCAAGACGACGGTTCTGCTGAGCGCGGCTTCCGCGACTGTGCTGGCAGTAGTCACAGTGATTCAGTCCAATTCGCTTGGCGACAGCCTACTGGTCTTAATATCCGCCGGCTGGTGGGTTGTGGCGGCGCTAATTGGGTCTTGGATCGGGCGGCGACTCGAAGCCAGCCCGTCGATCGCCCGCGCGCTGCGCGAAGCCCAGAGCACGACGATGCTGCCGGAGCAGAACATTGGCCGCATGCTCCTGAGCCGGCTTTGGCCGCTGCTGCTAGCAGCGCTCGTCTCAGCGATCTTCTCTTTCTTTTTGCCTCAGGTGGCCGCGATCGCGGCAGGTTTCATGGTCATCTGGGCACTCGCCTGGCGCCACCAGGATCGCGCTGTCACGGCGATCGAGGAGCGTGATGGCGTGACCTTCTTCGTTACCTCCGGCTCACCAATTAAGCCAATCAAACTTGTCCGCACGCCCGGGCTGCGGCGTGACGGCGGCGCTGAGACATGGGAGGCAACGTGAGCGCGCCTGACGTACTGCTCGTCTCGCTTGGCTCAACGCCGGGGCTGCGCGCATCCGATGAAGCGTTCGCCGCGCTGCTGGGCGATGCCGGCGCGACGGTCGAGATTGCTCGCGCCGAGCCGCAGCGGCAGGTTCGAACGCTGGCGCTTACCGACCTGCTCTGGGCGCGCGCCAGCGCGGCCGCAGCGCGCAGCGCGCTCGCCACGGCGCAGCCGCGCGCGGTCGTCTATTCGGCCACGACCGCAGCGCTGCTCTGGCCGCAGCCTGGGGCGATCCGCTTCGACGCCAGTTCAGCTGAGAACCGCCGCGGCCACGATGGCGTCTGGCAGCGGCCTTTGGAGCGGCGCAGGCTTGCCCAGGCGCCGCTGCTGATTCCAACCTCGGCGGCCGCGCTCGCCGGCTCCCCGGCCGCTGGCGCCGACGCCGTCGTCGTGCCAATACCGGTCGCTAGAGGCAAAGCCGCAAGGCCACCGGAGGAGCGCGACATAGCGGCGATCACCTACGCCTCCGACCCTGAAAAGAAAGGGCTAGAACGAGTGCTCGCTGCTTGGGCGCAGGCGCGGCGCGGCGACGAGCGGCTTGTAGTGGCCGGGCTCGAAGCTGGCCGAGGGCCCGACTGCGGCAGCGGCGTTGAGCTGGTAGGCGAGCTCGACCCCGCCGCCTACCGCGAACTGCTTGGCAGCGCGAAGCTCTTCCTCTGCGCGCCGCGCCGCGAGGATTACGGAATCGCTCAGCTGGAAGCGCTCGCCGACGGCTGCCAGCTCGTGACGACAGAGGCGCCGGGCGGTTATGAAGCATTGGCGCTGGCGCGCGAGCTCGACGAGCGGCTCGTCGGCGACGACCTTGCTGGCGCGATCCGCATCGCGCTCGATCACCCGAAGCCCAATTACGCCGCCCGCGCAGCGCAGCTGCTTGAGCCGTACAGCCCGGCCGCGGTTCAGCGAATTGTCAACGATCAGCTAATCGCGCGGCTACTCGGCTGAGCCGTTGATCTAAGCTCGCCGATAGCCGATGACCGAACTGCCCTGGCTGATCCTGCCTACCTACAACGAAGCCGAAAACATTGAAGCGATTGTCAGCGCTTCGGCTCAGACACTTGCAGCCTGCTCGCCAGAAGGCTTTCGAATCCTGATCGTCGACGACGACTCTCCCGACGGCACCGGCCAGATAGGTGACCGGCTGGCAAGCGAGCGCGGCGAAGTCGAGGTGCTCCACCGCGCCACTCGCGAAGGCCTCGGCCCCGCTTACCTGGCTGGCTTTAGCCACGCTTTGGATAACGGCGCAGGCTTCGTGATCGAGATGGATAGCGACTTCTCGCACGACCCGGCCGACATCGCGCGGCTGCTGAGCGCCGTGCGCGGCGGCGGCGGCGACTTAGCGCTCGGGTCGCGCTACGTGCCGGGCGGCGGAATCGAAAATTGGAGTGCCAGCCGCCGCGTGATCAGCCGCGGTGGTTCGCTTTACGCGCGCGTGATCCTAAGGGTGCCGGTCAACGACCTGACCGGCGGCTTTAAATGTTTCCGCGCCGACGTGCTGCGCGCAATCAACCTGCCATCGGTGACTGCGCGAGGCTACGCCTTCCAAATCGAGCTGACCTACCGTGCGATTGGGCGCGGCTTCAAAGTCGTAGAAGTTCCGATCATCTTCCGCGACCGCGTCGCTGGCACTTCGAAAATGTCTTGGCAGATTACGGCCGAAGCGGCCTGGCTGGTCCCCGTGATGCGGCTGCGCCGCTAAGCGGCGCTGGCGATCTGCGAACCAGGCACGAGGTCATCGCGGCCATCGGGCCAGCGAACCCAAGCTTTGTGGCCACCGTCGTAGTCGTCGCCAAGCAGAATCAGCGTCGCTGGCTCGCCCATCGCCAGGCACTGCTCGCTGCCCTCTTCGTCGAGACCGCGCCAGATTCTGATGAAGCCGTTGCCCTCCCACTCCTCGCCGATTGTCGTAGCGCCTGAGTGACCGGGATTAACGACGGTCTCGGGCGGCAGCGTCATTAGCGTCTCCATGATCGAGCTGTGGAGGTCGCCGTAACTTGTTGACCCGGGGGCGCGAACGCCGCCGACCGAGCCCTTGAAGAGCGTGTCGCCAGTGAAGAGCTGGTCCTCCACCAGCAGCGAGCACATTCCGGCCGTGTGGCCAGGCGTGTGCAGCACGGTTATTTCGATCGGTCCGACGCTGACCGGCTGGCCGGGAATTAGGTCCCCGGTCGCGGCAGGCACCTCGGCGCGCTCGGCCGGGTGGATTAGAACTTCAATCCCAGGGTAAGCCTCCAGCAGCGCCTCAAGGTCGCAAACGTGGTCGTAGTGGTGGTGCGTTAGCAGCACGTGCGTCGGCGTCATCGCGTGGCGCCTGGCCGCTTCGATCAGCGGCGCAACCGGGCCGCCAGCGTCAACGAAGAAGGCTGCGCCGCCGGGCTCACCGACGAGATACGTGTTGGTCAGGAAGTCCGGTAGCTCTGAGGATTCGATGATCATCTGCTCAGGCTACGCTACGAAGATGGCGGCGTGGCTACACACCTGTTATCGGATCGGCGAGATCGACAGGTCTGTCGCCTTCTACAGCGCGCTTGGCTTTGAGGAGGTGGCTCGAATGCCGATCCGCGACGAGGCGATCAACGTCTTCATGAACATTCCCGGCGACGGTGAGACGCCGCGGCTTGAGCTGACTTACAACTTTGGCGTCGACTCCTACGAACTTGGCACCGGCTACAACCACATCGCGATCACGGCCGGAAACCTAGACGAGACGCTGGCGCGGCTTGCGGCCCAAGGAATTGAACCGGAGCGCCCGCCTTACTCGATCCGCGAAGGTGGTTCACGGCTCTGTTTTGTGCGCGACCCCGATGGTTACCGGATTGAGCTGATCGAGCGTGACGACTGAGGGCGACTCACGGTTGGCGGTGATCGACCTCGGGTCGAACTCCTTTCGCCTTGTTGTCTTCGAAGCGCACTCTGGCGCAAGCTCGCGCGAACGAAAGCTCAGTTCGTTTTGGCGCGCCGATGATCCAGAGCCGCCGCTGGGCGCTTGGTGGAAGCGAACCGATGAGATCTATGAGCCGGTGCGGATCCTCGCCGGTGGCGGTAAAACCGGCGAGCTAACCGAGCAGGCGCTTGATCGCGCGCTTGCGACGATCAACGTGTTCGCGCAGTTCTGCTCCGCGGCGGGATTACCAGCGCAGGAGATCGAGGCGGTCGCCACCAGCGCGATCCGCGACGCGCCCAACGCCGAAGCGGTGCTCGCCAGCGCCCGCGACGAGCTGGGGCTAACTATTCGCGTGCTCTCGCCCGAGCAGGAAGCCCGCTACGGCTATCTCGCAGCAATCAACTCAACCGACCTGCAAAACGGCGCCGTGCTCGACCTCGGTGGCGGCTCGCTGCAGCTAGTCGAAGTTGAGGCGCGCGCCGCTACGGCGCTCGCATCGTGGCCGCTCGGGGCGGTGCGGATGACCGAGCGCTTCCTGCCGAGCGACGAGCCCGCCGGAGCAAAAGCGATAGCCAAGCTGCGCGCCCACGTCGCAAGCGAGCTCGAGGCTGCAAGCTGGCTCGGCGGCAGTGCGCGGATCGTTGGCATCGGCGGCACGCTGCGCAACCTGGCGGCGGCGGTTCAGCGCGCTGAAGGAACCGCCGAGTTCGGCGTGCAGGGCTTCAAAATCGGGCGCGGACAGCTCGACCAGCTGATCGAACGGCTCGCCGCAATGGAACCGGCCGAGCGCGGCCTTGTCGCGGGGATAAAGCCGGCCCGCGGCGACATCATCCTTGCCGGCGCGATCGTCGTCGCCGAGGTGCTTGAAGCCGGCGGCTTCAAAGCGATCGAAGTAACCGAAGCGGGTTTGCGCGAGGGGATCTTCTTCGAGCGGCTGCTAGCCGAACGCGACGAGCCGCTGCTCGACGACGTTCGCCGCGCCAGCGTTCTCAACCTCGCCGCCCAGTACGACCCGCACGCCGCGCACACGCGCCACGTGGCGGCGCTTGCGCTCGGGCTCTTCGACGAGCTTGCTGCAGCCGGGCTACACGGCGGCGATGCCGACGAGCGGGAGCTATTGACCGCTGCCTGCCTGCTGCATGACATCGGCGTCGCCGTCGACTACGACGACCACCACAAGCACTCGCGCTACCTCGTCCTCAACGCCGGGCTGCCTGGCTTCACGCCGCGCGAAGTTGCGCTGATCGGCCAGATCATCCGCTACCACCGCAAGGGAATGCCAAGCCTCGGGCCATTCGCTGGGCTGATGAACGACGGTGACGCGGAGCTGCTCGACCGCTGCGCTGTGCTGCTGAGGCTGGCCGAAGACCTTGAACGCAGCCGCGACCAGCTGGTGAAGGAGGCCCACGCGTCGGTCAACGGCAAGAGTGTGACGCTCGAACTTGTGGCCGACGGCCCAGCCGAAGTGCCGCGCTGGGCTGTTTCACGCGAAGGCGAGCTGTTCGAGCGCGCCTTTAAGCGCAAGCTTGCCGTGGCGCCTCTCGAGCACGCCTGAATGCTCTGTATGCTTGATCCGCTATCTAACGGGGGAGCACGACCATGGGTTTCGGTGAAGCTGTATCAACTTGCTTTGGGAAGTACGTCGACTTCAACGGGCGCGCATCGCGGCCTGAGTTCTGGTGGTTCGTTCTGGCGTCCATCATCATCGTGATTATTGCTCAGGTGCTTGATCAGATCATCGGAACGACATACGTCTTCGCAATAATTGCTTATCTCGCCCTCTTTCTTCCGCTGACCTCGGTTACCGTTCGGCGACTGCACGACACGGACCGCAGCGGCTGGTGGTGGTGGCTTCACATCCTGCCATTGATCGGCGGCATCGTGCTGTTCATTTTCGAGGTTCTCGCCAGCGACGAGGGTGAGAACAAGTACGGCCCGAACCCGCAGGGTTCGTTTGCGCCGCCGCCGCCTGCGCTTTAGCAGCGCCACGACGCGAGTAACCTGTCGCCGGCCCTAAGCCTGCGGAAGGTCTCGTTCGTCGAACTGCGGCATGTCGTCTTCTCCGGGGCCAACCGGGACAACAAGGGGGACTTCGGTCGGCTGTTCGCGCGCGACGGCATCGGCAACCTCGTCCTCAATCCCAAAGGCCGAGCCGTCGCACTGAATTCGCACGCGCTTAGTTGGTACGCGGTCGTCGGAGATTACCGGCAGCCCCCACAGCTCGTCCCAGCCGATCAGCCCGTGGTCAACTGGGTTGAGCAGGATCGCGTTGGCGGGCACCGGGCAACTGGCGTTGTGTTGGTCGAGCGCCTCGCGAATTGCGCCAAGGTTCTTTCCTTCAAACTTGCTCACAGCGACGAGGGTACCGAGCGACCAACTTGCGGCGCGTCGGTTTGCGGCGCGACTTTGGCCCCTGGTTGCCGGTGGCGTGGGATCAGCAGCGCTACCAGCGCACCGATCACCAGCACAACGGCGCCAACCGGCAGCGCCGCGCGCAGTCCATCGACATAGTCCTGCGGCGATGCGTAGCCGCCGGCCGCAGCGAACACCGTTGCAAGCACGGCGACGCCAAAGACGCCGCCCAGCTCGCGGATCGTGTTGGTGGCGCCGGAGGCCTTGCCAGCCTCTTTCGGTTTGACCGACGAGAGAACGGCGTTGGCGGACGGCGCGAAGACCAGCGACATGCCGACGCCGGCGGCGATGAAGGCGGGAATGAACTCGCTGTAAGGAGTGTCGACGGCCGCGACTTGGGCTACCCAAAACATCGCGAAGGCCTGCAGCGCTAGGCCGAGCGCCATCAACGGTCGAGCGCCGATGCGGTCCGACAACAGGCCAGCGACCGGCGCGACAAAGATTGGCATCGCAGTCCAAGGCAGAATCCGCACGCCGGCCTGAAGCGGTGAGAGCCCCTGCGCCGTGATGAAGAACTGGGAGAGGAAGAAAATCGAGCCAAAGATCCCGAAGAACATCGCGAATGAGGCTGCGTTTGTGGCCGAGAAGGCGCGGCTACGAAAGAAGCGCAGCGGCAGCATTGGTTCTTCCGCCCTGCTTTCAGCGACGATAAAGAGAGCGATCAAGATCACCCCGACTGCCAGACAGACGACGACTGTTGTGCTGCCCCAGCCGAGCGCGCTGGCGCGCACAACGCCGAAAGTTAGCGCGAATAAACCGAAGATTGCGAGCAGCAGGCCGCGCGGGTCGAGGCCGCGATCGGGGCCGTAGCTTTCAACCAGTTTCCACGCCGCGAGCGGCGCAACAACCAGGCCGATCGGCACGTTGACCCAAAAGATCCACTGCCAAGAGATCCCTTCGGTGATTGCGCCGCCGACGACCGGACCCATCGCCACGCCAAGCCCGGACACGCCTGACCAAGCGCCGATCGCCAAACCGCGCTTGCCATCGGGAACCGCCTCAGAGAGCAGCGTCAGCGACAGCGGCGTAACCAGCGCCGCGCCAAGCCCCTGGACAGCGCGGGCGGCAACGAGCGCGTTGGTGGTTGGCGCTAGCGCGGCGGCGGCCGACGCGGCGGAGAAGAGCACAACCCCAAGCGCGAACATTCGCCGCCGGCCAAAGCGGTCGCCGATCGCAGCGCCGGTCAGCAGGAAGGCAGCGAAGGTCAGCGTGTAAGCGTTGACGGTCCATTCGAGCTGCTCCAGCGTTGCGCCAAGGTCAACGCGAATCACCGGTAGCGCTGTCGAAACGACGAGATTGTCGAGCGTCACCATGAAAAGCCCGATCGAAACGATCACGAAGGTGATCACTGGGCGTTTGGGATTGGCTGCGGTCATCGGATAGCTCGCGCTGCGGTGGCTTTAGTCAAGCAGCACGCCGGGGTTAAGGATGCCGGCCGGGTCGATCTCAGCTTTGGCCGCGCCGAGCGCCGCCGCAAATAGGTCCGGTCGCTGCTCGTCATACCAAGCGCGATGGTCGCGGCCAACGGCGTGGTGGTGGGTGATCGTCCCACCGGCGGCGATAATCGCGCCCGCGGCCGCCTGCTTCATCTCGTGCCACTGGGCGACCTCATCGCCGCGGCGTGCCGGGGCGAGAACGGTGTAGTACGGCGCTGGCCCATCGGGGTAAAGGTGCGTGAAGCGGCAGCTCACGCGGCACGGCTCGCCGAGCGCTTCGCTCGTCGCGCCGACAACTGCTTCGTGAAAGGCAGGGAAGCGATCCCAAGTGATTGCCGTCTCAAAGGTGTCAGCAAGAACGCCAAGCTGAACCAGCATGTCGCGGATGTACGGCATCTTGATGAAGGCCTCGCGCCAGTTACCCTCTGCGGCGGGCGCTGAGCCGGTTGGCGCGTCCCACCGGCCGCCGTGGTCAGCGGCAATCTCAAGCGCCCGCTGAAGGTCGTGATCGACCGAGGCGTCGGTCGACTCAAAGCCAATCACCAGTAGCGAATGCGTACCGTCGCCGGCGCCGGTCTGCTGAGCCTCAAGCTCATCCAGCAGCCTGCAGTTAGCTGGGTCGAGGCCGCTCTGGACGATCTCGCGCGCAGCTTCAGCGCCGGTCATAAAGTCGCTAAAGCGAACAGCCTGCGAGGCGCGATGCTGTGGCCGCGGCTGCACTCGAACCCAAGCCTCGGTGATTACTCCCAGCGTCCCTTCCGAGCCGAGCAGTATTCGGTCGGGGCTCGGGCCGGCGCCGGAGCCGGGCAGCCGGCGCGACTGCCAGACACCGCTCGGCGTGATTGCGCGAACCGATTCGACCAGATCATCGATGTGCGTCAGGCGCGTGGCGAAGTGGCCGCCGGCGCGGGTCGCTACCCAGCCGCCGAGGGTCGAGCATTCGAACGACTGTGGGTAGAAGCGCATCGTCAGTCCGTGTTCGCCAAGCTGCTCTTCGAGCCGCGGGCCGCTGGCACCGGCGCCGATCAGCGCCGAGCGCGAGACCGGGTCTACTTCGCGCACTTGGTCGAGAAAGCCAAGATCAAGCGAGCAGCTCCCGTTGAAGCTCGCAGGAACCTTTGGCTCGACGCCGCCGACGACGCTGGTCCCGCCCCCGTAGGGAATAACGGCGACGTTCGCTGAGGCGGCCCAGGCCAGCAGCTGCTCAACCTGCTGCTCGTTGCTTGGCCGAGCAACAACGTCAGGGACGTGTTCGTAAACGCCACGGAAGGCTCGAATTGTGTCCAGATACGACGAGCCATAGCTGTGCTCTGCGCGGTCCTCTTTGCCCTGCGAGCAGATCGCCGCCAGATCGCCCGGCGGCGGCTCAATCACCGGCTCGGGCAGCAGCACGCTCGCAAATGGCGCGGCAGCTTCGAGCTCCTGAGCGGGGAACCCAAATAGCGGCTCAATCCCCGGCGCAGCCGCGCTGGCCTCGGCCGCGCCGATGGCGGCGTCCTCGAAACCCCACCCCCAGCTGCTACGCGTGCGCTTGCTCACGCCCAAGACCGTACTCTGAGCAGAGTGTCGACCGCTCCCGGAATACTCGCGCGCGGGCCTTGGTCAGCGGACCAAGTGGTCGTTCGCTGGGCGGAAGAGATCTTTGAACCTTCGCCGGAGCTAACGGCGGGCGCCGACGCAGCGGTTGCAGCGCTGGCAGAGCGCGGCTCACCGAGCCACGATGGATTCGGCGCTCGTTTCATCAGCCATGAGCTTGCCGGCAGCGGGCAGCTAACGATCAACCTCCAGCCTTCCCGCTGGGCACTGCGCCTGAACGAGGGCGACGCTTCCAACTCAGTCGCGGCGCTCTGCGCTGTGCGCGACTGCGAGGGCAGCTGGCTGGCCGGAAGGCGCGCGCAGTGGCTCGCGTCGTGGCCCGGCCGCTGGGCGCTAGGCGCCGGTGGCGCGGTTGACTTTGGCGAGAGCCCGGCCGACACGCTGGCCCGCGAACTGCAAGAGGAATGGTCTGTAAGCGCCGAGCAGATTCGCTCTGAGGCGCTAGTGATGCTGCCAAATGCGATGGTTATGTTCGTCGGCCAAGCATGGCTCGCTGAGGGGGCAACCGTTACCGCCGACGCCGAACACGATGAGCACGCCTGGTGGCCGGAGCGAGTTGAAGATTGGCCCGACGAGGCCGACGAACCGCTGCGGCGAATGGCGGCGCTGCTTGGCCAGGTGCCACGATGAAGGTCGCGCAGTCAGCCGCGCAGCCAGCCGGGAAAAAGCGTCGGCTAAGCCTCTCTCACGCGGCGCTGAAAAAGCTCTCGTTCGCCCATTCCGGCGTTTACGTCTGCCTCCTGATCGTATGGCTCGTGCCGGGCTTAGCAGTTGCTACCTCAATCTTCGGTTTCGTGCACGGAATCGGCTGGATTCTGATGGTGTTGCTTATTTTGCTTGCGCTGCGCGCCCGCGTTGTGACGCTGCGCACTGCGACCGCCGTCGCGATTCTTGGCGGCATCGCGCCTTTTTTCGGTAGCTACGAATTCGCTCGCTCAGGGCGCCGTCGCGAGAGGACTGGCAGCGTCAGCGGCGAAGTTGCCGGTGAAGCTGGCGTTGCGGCGCAGGGAACCAGCCCCAGCGGGCGCTAGCATCAACCAAAGATCGATAGATGGCGGTTTCCACAACAGTTCAGGTGACACTCCCGGCGATGGGCGAGTCGGTCAATGAAGGCATCGTCCTTGAGTGGCTGAAGGCAGAGGGCGACGCGGTCGAAGTTGGCGAAACTTTGGTCGAGATTTCAACCGACAAGGTTGACGCTGAGGTCCCCTCCCCGGCCACTGGCACGCTGCTGAAGATTCATGCCCTGGTAGGCGAGACGGTAGAAATTGGCGCGCTCCTTGCTGAGGTTCAGCCCGCCGCGGCAGCGCCCTCCAATGGCGCTGGAACGCCCGCCGCGGCGAGTAACGGCGCAGCGAAAATGATTGACATCTTCGCTCCGTCGGCCGGTGAATCGGTCAGCGAAGGAACGCTGCTCGAGTGGCTTGTAAAGCCCGGCGACAGCGTCGATGACGGCCAGACGATCGTTGAGTTCTCAACCGACAAGGTCGATATTGAGTTGCCAGCGCCAGCCAGCGGCCAGATCACCGAGCTGCTCGCTGAGTCTGGCGACACGATCGCCGTCCACCAACTGATCGCACGGATGCAGCTGGGCGCCGCAGTGGCCGAAGCGCCTGCTGGCGAAAGCACGGCGCCGGCCAGCAATGGCGGCGCAAGCGGCGCCGAGCTTCCCGAAGGCGTCCGTGCCTCGCCGGTAGCGGCGCGCGTAGCGGCGGCCGAAGGCGTCGCGCTTGAGTCCGTCAGCGGTAGCGGCGCCGCTGGCCGCGTAACAAAGGCCGACGTTTTGGCCGCCCGCTCCGGCGGCAACGGGGCAGCCCCAAGCGCTCCAAACGCCAGCGTCACAGAGCTACGCGGCGGCGCTGCAGTCCTTGCCCATTACATGGACGAGAGCCTATTGATCCCGACCGCGACCTCGCTGCGCACAATCCCCGTGACGCAGATGGATGAGCGCCGCAAAGAGCTCAAGGCTGCCGGGCACAAGGTCTCTTTCACGCATCTGATCGCGTGGGCGATAGCGCGCAGCGCGGCCGACCAGATGCCGGTGATGACCCACCACTTCCTCGAGCAGGACGGCAAGCCAATGCGCGCCGACGACGCTGCCGTCAACCTCGGCATCGCCGTCGACGTTGAGAAGAAGGACGGCTCGCGCACGTTGATCGTGCCGGTGATCACGAACGCCGGCGCAATGGACTTCGTTGCCTTTAAGGCTGCCTTCGACGAGCTGATCGAGAAGGCCCGCAGCAACACACTCTCGGCCGATGACCTAGTTGGCGCGAACATGACCTTGACCAACCCTGGTGGGATCGGCACCGGCGCTTCGGTTCCGCGACTGATGCCTGGACAAGGGACGATTCTCGCGACCGGTTCAATCGGTTACCCGGTCGGGCTTGAGAGCGCCGGCGCAGCGATCGGCGCCGAAAAGGTGATGACGATCACCTCGACTTACGACCACCGCGTAATCCAAGGCGCCGAGTCAGGACGCTTCCTTCAGTCCGTCGAGGCCCTGTTAAGCGGCGAGCACGAGTTCTACGAGCAGCTCTTCGCCTCGCTCGGCGTGGCGCTGGCGCCTGCGCCGCTGGCGCCAAAGGCCAGCGTCAGCGCAGCTCCGGCAAGCGGCGGCGACGACCTTGAGCTGATGCAGGCAGTACAGGCAGCAACGGCGCTGGTAAAGGCCTTTCGCACTCACGGCCACCTCGCAGCGACGCTCGACCCGCTTGGCACCGAGCCGGTCGGCGACCCAGCGCTCGACCCGGAGCCACTCGGGCTGACCGACGCGCTGATGCGGCGGATCCCATCGAAACTACTAAGAATCTACGTCCCGGGCGAAAACCTCGCCGAGTCGCTGCCTTACCTGCGCGACGTTTACACCGGCACGATGGCTTACGAGAGTGAGCACATCGCCAGCCACCGCCAGCGCCACTGGCTGCGCGAGCGGATTGAAGGCAGCGTCTACCGCCAGCCGCTAGAGCCAGAGCAGCAGCGCGCTCTGCTGCGCCGACTGCTGGCCGTTGACGCGCTCGAGCGCTTCATGCACAAGGCCTACCTAGGCCAGCAGCAGTTCTCAATCGAAGGCCTCGACATGACCGTGCCGATGATCGACGAGGCTGTCGAGCTGGCGGCCGAAGCCGGCGCCCGCGAAGTAGTGATCGGAATGGCCCACCGCGGCCGGCTGAACGTACTCGCGCACAACCTCGGCCGCCCTTACGAGACGATCTTCGGCGAGTTTGAAGGCACCTCAACGGTGCAGGTAGTGAAGGCCGTAACGGAGATTCCGCAAGGCGGAACCGGCGACGTCAAATACCACCACGGTTACCGCCGCGACTTCACGCTGCGCGAGGGCGCGAGCGTGCTCGTCAAGCTCGAATCGAACCCCAGCCACCTTGAATGTGTTGATCCGGTCGTGATCGGCGCCACGCGCGCCGCGCAGACAAATCGCAGCGGCCCGGTCGCCGAGCGCAACCCAACTTTGGCGATGTCGGTGATTCTCCACGGCGACGCGGCGATGCCCGGCCAAGGCGTCGTCGCGGAGACACTCAACCTTCAAGGCCTCGACGGTTACAAGGTCGGTGGCACGCTGCACTTGATTCAGAACAATCAGGTTGGCTTCACGACCGACATCGAGGATGCTCGCTCGACGCACTGGGCTTCCGACCTAGCGAAAGGCTTCGACGTCCCGATCATCCACGTCAACGCCGACGATGTTGAGGCCTGTATCTCCGCCGTTGACCTAGCGATGGCGTTCCGCGCAGAGTTTGGCCACGACGTTTTGATCGACCTAATTGGCTACCGCCGCTTCGGTCACAATGAGGCCGATGAACCGGCTTACACGCAGCCAGAGATGTACGCCACGATTAAGCGCCATGATCGGGCCTGCACGCTTTACGCAGAGAAACTGATCACCGCCGGGGTCGTGACGCGGAGCGATGTCGAAAACTGGCAGCAGCAAGTCTGGGACAACCTCAGCGGTCAGCACCAAGAGCTAAAGGAGCGGATCGAAGAGGCCGCCGCGCTCGAGAACCTCGAGCAGGCTACAGGCGAGTACCTACTCGATCGCACGAAGAGCCCAAAGATCGACACAAAGGTCTCCGACCAATCGCTGCGTCTGCTCAATGAGCAGCTTCTAACCGTCCCGGAAGGTTTCGGCACGCACGGCAAACTCCAGCGCCAGCTAGAGCGACGCCGCGTCGCCGCCGGCGAAGAGGGTGGAATCGACTGGGCTCAGGCTGAATCCCTTGCGCTCGCCTCGCTGCTCACCGAAGGCGTGCCGATTCGCCTGACAGGCCAGGACAGCGAGCGCGGCACGTTCAGTCAAAGGCACCTCGTCTTCCACGACGCAACGACCGGCCAAACTTATTCGCCGATCCAGCACCTGCCCGAGGCGCAAGCTCCGATCGAGATTCATAACAGCCCACTCTCTGAAGCGGCCTGCCTGGGCTTCGAGTACGGCTACGCGCAAGAGTCGCCTGACACGCTGGTGCTTTGGGAGGCTCAGTACGGCGACTTTGCTAACGGCGCGCAAGTGATCATCGATCAGTTCATCGCTAGCGGCCTGGCCAAGTGGGGCGAGAGTTCGCGGCTGACGCTGCTGCTGCCGCACGGCTACGAGGGCGCTGGGCCCGAGCACTCTTCGGCCCGACTCGAGCGCTTTCTGCAGCTCTGCGCCGAGGGCAACATGCGGGTCGTCAACCTAACGACCCCCGCGCAGTACTTCCACATGCTGCGCCGCCAAGCGACTATCCCCAAGCGTCGGCCGCTGGTGATCATGACGCCGAAGTCGCTGCTTCGCTTGCCCCAGGCCACCAACCGCCTTAGCCACCTGACCGAAAAGCGCTTCTATCCGGTGCTCGCCGAGCCGCGCGTTCCCGAGCAGAAAATCACAAGACTGCTGCTCTGTACCGGCAAGATTTATTACGACCTTGTAGGCCACGAGCGGCGCGAGGGCAACGAGCGCGTTGCGATCGGCCGCGTAGAGCAGCTCTACCCGTTCCCCGAAGCCGACCTGCGCGAGCTCTTCGCCCGCTACCCGAACCTTGAAGAGATTATCTGGGTTCAGGAGGAGCCGCGCAACATGGGCGCACGCGAGTACATGTTCCCGCGCCTTATGCAGATCCTTCCCGAAGGCTTCGAACTGGGCTACATCGGTCGGCCGGACCGCGCCTCACCAGGAGAGGGCTACCCGGCGGCGCACAACGCTGAGCAGCAGCGGATTCTCGCCGACGCGCTCGATCCTCAAATCGAGGTCAGCCCGTTCCCTGAAAAGACCCCCGGCGAGCGCTGACCATTAGCCCGCGCTGGTGCGGGCTGCTGCCACAAGCGCTTCGAGCTGTTCTGTTAGCAGCTCGCGGAGTGCCCCTTCAACTAGTGCTCCACCGTCGTCGAAGGCTTCGTCAGCTGTTGGAACTGGTAGCTCCAGATCGATCACGCGGGCGCCGCTGGATGCCAGCACCTTCCTCAGCTCTGCTTGGGCCCAGACGGCGCCGAACATCCCAGTGCTGGCACCGATTACGGCAACGTCTTTGCCCTTTAGCGCAGCCTCTGCTTTGGGCCGAGAGCACCAGTCGACAACATTCTTGAGCGTTCCAGGGATAGAGTTGTTGTACTCGGGTGTTGCGAACAGCACCGCATCGGCGGCGGCGATCCGGCTGCGGATCACCTCCACCGCGGGCGGGACTGGCTGCTCAAGGTCCTCGTCGAATGGTGGAACTGCTCGCAGCAGGTCAGCCCCGAGCAGCTCCAGCTCAACCCCGCCCGGAGCGTGCATCGCTGCCGCCCGCAACAAGCGAGTGTTATGCGAATCTCTGCGCAGGCTGCCTGATATCCCGAGAATTTTCACCCGCTAATCAGGCAGCAATGAACTCAAGGTCGATCGTGAGCTTGACCTCATTGGCCAAAGCGAAGCCGCCCTTTGGCAGCGGCGCGTTCCACTCAAGCCCGAACGCTGTGCGGTCGATCTCAGTTTCAAGCCCGACGCCGACCTTGATGTTGCTCATCGCATCTTCGGTTGGATCGGTGATATGCCCCTTGGCGGTTACCGAATGGGTAATCCCCTTAATTGTCAAGTCTCCGACGAGCTCGGCGGCGTCACCGTCGCGCTTCACTGAAGTCGACTGAAAAGTGATTTCGGGAGTGCACTCGGTGTCAAAGAACTCGGCGCTCTGGAGGTGACCGAAGAGGTTCTCGTCTTTGACAACAATCGCGTCGGTGCGAACCTTGCCGCTGATCTCTATCTCGCCGTCAGCCTCTGCGAGCGTCGCTTCGACGTTGTCGAATGTGGCGCGAAACTTGGCGACCATCATGTGGCGGACGGAAAATTCTGCTTGCGAGTGAGTGCTATCGAGCGCCCAGCTATGGTCTGCAATTGAGTCTGACATTGACTGCCTTTCGTTAACATTTAGTTGCGGATGCAACCTTAGCAGCTGCAAGAATGGGGTCTAATGTGGAGTCAATCCGAAATAAAGCTTTCTGCGAGGCCGCGTGGGATTCATCTCGTCACCAGCGAAATCCTCGCTGCACTGGGCGGCCTTGACGGCTTCTCCGTCGGCCTCTGCCAGCTTTTCATCCGCCATACCTCCGCCTCGCTGACGCTCGGCGAGAACGCTTCGCCAGAAGTTCGAGATGACACTCTCAGTTGGCTCGATGCGGCCGTGCCGGAGAGCTTCCCGTGGACGCACACGCTCGAAGGCGCCGACGACATGCCAGCTCACATCAAGAGCATCATCACCGGCCCCTCGCTACTGCTGCCAATCAGCGGTGGGGCGCTGGCGCTTGGAACTTGGCAGGGCATTTACCTCTGTGAACACCGCGACCACGGTGGCCCGCGGTCGCTGGTCGCAACGCTGAGCGGCGAGAGTTAAAGCGCTTCGCTCAGCGGCCCTTCCAGGCTGGTTCGCGCTTCTCGGTGAAGGCAACCGCGCCTTCTTGAGCATCCTCAGAGCCAAAGACCGGGCCAGCAATCTCCATCTGCTTATCCCAAAACTCTTCGTCGGTCCAGCCGACCTGAGCCTCGAGGATCTGCTTCGTGGCGGCCAGCGCGAGCGGGCCGTTGCAGGCGATCTGCGCGGCCAGTTCGAGCGCGGCTTCGAGCGCACCGCCCGGCTCGGCGAGGCGATTTACGAGCCCCATCTCGTAGCCGCGCTCGGCGCTGATCGGATCACCGGTCAGCGCCATCTCGGTCGCGATGTTTAGCGGCATTTTGCGCGGCAGCCGTAGCAGCGCGCCGCCGGCCGCTACCAACGAGCGCTTTACCTCTGGAACCCCCAGCTTGGCGCCCTTGGCGACGACGAGCATGTCGCAGGCCAGCGCGATCTCAAGCCCACCGGCAACAGCGAAGCCTTCGACGGCAGCGATCAGCGGCTTAATCGGGGGCTGCTGCACGATGCCGCCAAAGCCACGCGTTGGGTGCCAAGGCGTTTCGCCGGAGGCAAAGCCTTTTAGGTCCATGCCGGCGCAGAAACCGCCGCCAGCGCCGGTGAGGATGCCGAGCGAGAGCGAGTCGTCGGTGTCGAGCAGCTCGGCCGCGTCGCCAATTCCATCGGCGACAGCCTTGTTGACTGCGTTGCGCTTCTCAGGGCGGTTGATCGTGATGATCAGGATGTTGTCACGGCGCTCTGTGAGGACCGCGCTCTCAGTGGATTCGGACATAACGACACTCTATGACGCAACGCCTCTTTCGCGCTCGCCGCTATAGGCTTGGCCGATGCTGATGGTTGCCCGCGACGTCTACCAACTGCCTTTGACCCCGCGCAGTGGAGTCAACGCCTACCTAGTCGGAGATGTTCTCGTTGACTCGGGTTATCCACTCCACTTCAAGCGACTGCTGCGCCAGACGGCCAGCCGGACGATTCAGGCGCATGCCCTGACCCACGCCCACGCCGACCACGCTGGCGGTTCGAAGAAGCTCAAAGAAACACTCGGCATTCCGGTCTGGGTAGGCGCCAACGACGCCAACGTGCTGCGCAGCGGGCGAGCCGAGCCGGGCGAAGTACCGTTTGGCCGCAACGCGCTGAAGAGCTACATGAAGTTCCCCGGCGTCGAGCCGGACCGCGAACTGCGCGAAGGCGATGAGCTTGCCGCGGGCTTCGTCGCGCTTGAGACCCCCGGCCACAGCCCCGGCCACCTGGCCTACTGGCGCGAGGAGGACGGCACGCTGATCTGCGGCGACGTCTTCTTCAACATGAGCCTCGCGACGACGGCGGTGGGGCTGCACATGCCGCCCGGCGTCTTCACCCCTGACCCGGCGCAGAACCGCGCCAGTGCCCGGCGGCTGGCGGCGCTAGAGCCGAAGGTCGTGCTGTTCGGTCACGGGCCACCACTGCGCGACCCGACCGCGCTCAGTGCCTTCGCCGCCGCGCTGGCTGACTAGCGCCGCACTCAGGGCTCACGGCTCGAAGAGCGTTAGCTCTGGCTCGCGCTCGCCGCGCAAGAGCGCAAGGTCGACTAGGGCGCAGGCGATACCGCGATCCTCAGCCAAGGTCCGTGCCTGCGGCTTGATCTCCTGCGCGGCAAGCACGCCGCGGCAGTCGGTCATCGCTGGATCACGGCGAATGAACTCGAGGTAGCGCGTCAGCTGCTCGACCGCTTCGATCGTCGCTACGCGCTTAATCTCGACCGCAACCCATCCGTCAGCTTGGTCGCGGCACATCAGGTCAACCGGGCCAATCTCGGTGGGCCATTCGCGGCGCACTAGGCGGAAGCCTTCGCCACAGAACTGCGGCGCCGCGGCAAGCGCCTCCTGCAGGTGAGCCTCAACGCCGTCCTTCTCCAGCTCCGCCGCCTCACCCATGTCGTGCTCCACGTCGGAGAGCAGCTCCGAGATGTGAATCTCGAGGCGGTCCTCACTCTTATCGGCGCGCTTGCGCACCGTGATCCTCTCCAGCGGATCGCCGTGGTGCTCGATTACAGTCGGTGGCGTCATCCAGTTCTGCGGTTTGTAGCCGCCGCTGTCGGCGTGGATCATCACCGAGCCGTCGTCTTTGAGCATCACAAGCCGCAGCGCCTCCGGCAGGACGGTGTCGAGGCGGCCGGTGTAGATCACTTCGCAGCGGGCAACGAGCAGGCGCATTAGCGCCGAGGCTAACGGACTCGAAGCGTCTTCTGTGCAGCGGCTTGGGTGAACGGGTAGCTGCTGGCGTAAGTTGCCGTCAGGCGCCAGAGCCCCTTCTTCGCGAGCTTCTGCTTAAAGACGAACTGCGCCGCAGGACTCTTCGAGCGCCCATAGCGGGTCACCCAGTAGTAGGAACGCCTCTCGGTCGCCCACGATTTGCGCGTGTAGAGCTGCCAGCGGAGTAGCACGCGGCCGCTCGCAAGCAGCCCAGTTCCAGGCACGCTCAAGCGGCCAGTGACGGTCTTGGTCCTTTGCTTGCCGACGATCTTCAGCTCGAGGGCAGTTCGCTGCGGCGCCAATTTGCTCATTTTGATCCGATTCACCGCAATCTCAGCGAACGCTCGCGCGCCGGAGTTGTCAATCGCCCGAACCATCACGGTGTTCGCGCCATAGGGAAGCTGACTGGTCTTGATTGTTCGTTCGAAGAGCTCGTCGTTCTTGGCTGATGCGCCCGCAACCGCTACGCCGTTGATGTAAAAACGTAGGCTCTTGAGCCCACTGTCAGCGTCATCGCCGGTGGCGGCGATTACGATCTCATCCTCGAACTCGGTTGTGCTCGTCGGCGCAATAATCTTGACCGTCGGCGGTTCTAGGTCGCCGCAAGAGCTCGTCAGTTGGTCGCCGCGCGCGGCCAGATCGGCCATTGCTGCCCACGACGCTCGTTTCGTTCCGTTCCAACGAATAAGGCCGTAGCGGTTCAGTTCGCTCTCTGCGGCGCCGCCGTCGCGAGTACTGAACCAGATTGCACTCTTCATGTATGGATAGCCGGCAAGGCAGTGATAGGCCTCAGCGAGATAATCGGCCTGCTTGGCTTCGCTTACGCCAGCATCCTTCAGGCCGGCCCACTTGCCGCGCTCGCAGGTCAGCGTCGTCGTTGACCAACCCATCTCCGACATCGTGATCGGCTTGTCGCCATCGCCATTAGCGGCCATCACCGCGTGCACTTCGCGAAAGCCGAGGAAAGTAAAGCGCCCAACGCGGCCGTCCTCGCGGTAGAAACTCGATGGCGAATTGATGCCACAAGCGGTGTCGGTGTGGACTCCAACCGCGTCGAAATGGCCGCGCGCGCCTTCGCTGTAGAGCCCTTCGAGGAACTGGTAGTTATTGCCGGTCAGCGGCCCAGCGACAACCTGCGTCGCTGGGTCGGCGGTCTTGATCGCCGCGTAGGAAGCCTTCAGCAGCGGCGCGTAGTTTGCTGGGCTTGGCGTCGTCCCGTGCCAGAACTCGGCCTCGTCGGGCTCATTCCAGATTTCCCACGACTGAACGCGGCCTTTGTAACGGGTTGCTAGCCGACCGATGAAGCTGGCGTAGCTAGCTGGGTCGCTCGGTGGCGTCAGGAAATCGCTTGAACCATTGGCCCAGCGTGGCGCTCCGATCACCGTCAGTGCAATCTTCTTCTTTGCCGCTTGAGCAAGATATATAAAGTCATCGAGCTCGCCGATCTGGCCGCCGTCATAGCTGCCCGAGCGCTGCGGCTCAGTCAGATCCCAGCGAACAAAGCGCCTCACCCAAGTCACGCCGAGTGCGTTGGCATCGGCGATTGAGGTCGCCGCGCTGCCCTGAACACTGATTCCTGTTTCAGCGGCCGAAGCCGTTGGAGGGCTACTCAGCGAGAGCAGGGCAGCAGCGCAGACCAGCGCCAGGCTCACCCTCCAGTGGTTTAACACAAGATTTAAGAGTGAGCAGGATTGAATTTGTGACGGTGCGGGCGCGGCAGCCATAGGGTTAGAAACACGGTGGCCACAGCTTTGTTGCGGCCGAGTGGCTAAGCCGCAGGCAGCGCGCGCGGCTCGCGCTCAAGTAGCTGAGTGAGCAGCTCGCTTAGCTCAAGATCGCCCGGGTCAAACGCAAGTGCCCGTTCGGCCGCCGTTATCGCATCACTAACGCGGTCGCTGCGCGCGAGCGCGTGAGCTAAGCGGGTCCAGCCAAGCGCCGACTGGGGGTCGAGCACGGTCGCCTGCTCGCAGGCCGTCAGTTCACCGCCAAGATCGCCGGCAAGCTGATTGGCGAGTGCCAGATCGAGCAGCCCTTCAACTGTCGGCGCTAGCTCGCGCGCCTTGCCAAGGACCTCTATCGCGCGCGCCGTGTTGCCGCTCCGTAGCGCCAGACGTCCGATCCGCTCCCATCCATCGGCGTCACCGGGCGCCTGAGCAGCGGCTCGCTCTGCCGCCTCGCTCGCCAGATCTAAGGCGCCCATCTGCTCGTAGATCCGCGAGGCAAAGCGCTGCGGCGCTGGCCGGTCGCGCTCAACGCGTGCCCAGTCGCGCACCGTTCGCGCGGCGGCCGTCAGCTCGCCAGCCTGCCAGAAGGCGAAGGTCAGCAGCCGCAGCACAGCTGGGTTCTTGGGCTCCGCGTCACGGGCGTAAATCAGCCGCTGCGCAGCAAGCGAATACTCGCCTTCGGCGATTGCGTGGCGCGCGGCGGTTACAAAGCGCTCAACGCGCTGCGCACCGGGGTCGGGCTTCGAGAAGTCAACGAATTGGAGGCTGTCGGCGGGGATCGTGCGAATCCCCGGCTGGAAGCTGACCCTCGCCCACTGCTGAACTGCATCGCCGTCGCCGGTGAAGTAAATGCCGCTGACCGTTCCAACTCCCCACTCCGGGTAAGAAAGGCAGCGGGCGTAGCGGTGGACTACCGAGTGATCGGGAACCTGAGAGGAGAACGGATCGTTGACCTTGCGGTCCTTGTCGGCCGCCTGACGGCGCTGCTCGGCCTCCCATGCGCGTTCGCCTTCCTCGGCGCGCGCCTTTCGCGCTGCCGCTGCACTGACCTTGACCGCGTTCGCCGTCACACGGCCACCACGCAGCGACTCCGCAAGGCTCTCGAGCTGGTCTGCGGCGCGATTTATGGCCTGCAGGTGGCGCTCATGCGCGGTCTGCTTGCCGGGCGGAGCCAGGTCGGGGTGCCAGATCTTCGCCTGGCGGCGGCGGGCCAGCTGCACGTCGCGCTTGTCGAACGGCGGCGCGAGCTCCAGCAGCAGCGTCGACTGCTCGATGTCAAGCACATTGGACATAAGTACTAAACGCTAGTCGATCAGCTTGCGTTCCATCGCCGCGATCGCCACGCGCCACATCAGCAAGCCAAAGATGATCAAGAAGGCGAAGTTCCAAACGTCGGCCCAGCCCTCCCAGCCGAAAGCTGCGTGGCGAACCAGCTGCACGCAGTGAAAGAGCGGGTTGAGCTGCGAGAGCGCCTGCACCCAGCCCGGCAGGCCGGTCAAGGGGAAGAAGGTGCCAGCGACGAGAAAGAGCGGAGTGATAACGGCGCTCGTGACGTAGTTGAAGTTCTCAATTCCCTTCAGCCAGCCGGCGATCGCCACGCCCGTGCAGGCCCAGCCGTAACCGGCGACGAAGTTAATCACCGGCACGGCCAGCATTCCCCAGCTCGGCTCGAGACCAAAGATCAGCCCCACGAGCAGCGGCGCGCAGCCATAGACGGCGGCCCGCATTGCCAGCCAGAGCGCCTCGCCGGTGACTAGCTCTTCGGTGTCGACCGGCGCGGCGAGGATCGCGTCGTAAGTGTGCTGGAACTTGTATTTGATGAAGGTCCCGAACATCGCTGGAAAGATGCTCGAGAAAAGAACCGCCGTGGCGACGGTGCCGGTCGCGACAAAGTCGATGTAGTCATAGCCACCAACGACCGCGACGAGCGAACCGAAACCAAAACCGAACGCCAGCAGGTAGATCGTCGGCTCGACCGTTGAGGAGAAGGTCGTCGAGCGCCAGTAGGAGGAGAAGTTGATGATCTCGCGCACCAGCACGCCACCAATCGCCGTCCGTTCGAGGCGGCCTGGTTCGCGCTCCTCTACTAGTGCCGTGCTCACCCGATCTCCTCACCGGTAAGCAGCACGAATACGTCCTCAAGGTTGGCCGCTCTGCGCTCTCCAGCCGGAGCCCGGCCAGCGGCGTCGTCAAGCCCAAGCACGGCGATCGAAGTTCCGGTGCGGCGGGTCGGGAAGCCCTCACTCACCATTTCGGCCTCTAGTTCGACGAGCCGCTCGGGCGAGCCGTAGATCTCAACCGCTTCGCGGCCGGCGTGCTCGGCGACAAGATCGGCCGGCGCGCCGACCGCAACCGCCGACCCGTGCGAGACGATCGTGACCGAATCGCAGAGCCGCTCAGCCTCCTCGATGTAATGCGTCGACATCAAAATTGAAACGCCTTCACTTCGCAGCAGGTCAATCAGTGCCCAGAGCTCTTGGCGCACCTGCGGGTCAAGGCCAACGGTCGGCTCGTCAAGCAACACAAGCTGCGGCTGGTGGATTAGAGCGCGACCAATCAACAGCCTGCGCCGCATTCCGCCAGAGAGCTCATCGACCTTCGAATCGCGCCGCTCAGCAAGTTTGGCGATCTTCAGCACGCGCTCAATCGCGGCCTTGCGCTTAGCTTTGGGCACGCGGTATAGGTGCGAGAAGACAACGAGGTTCTGCTCGACGGTCAGCGTTGTGTCGAGGTTGTCGAGCTGCGGCACGACGCCCATCCGCGCCCGCGCCGCTTTCGAATCAGCGGGCAGCTCGTGGCCGAGCACGGTGATCTGCCCTTCGTCGGCAACCGTCTGCGCCGTCAGCATTCGCATCGTCGTCGATTTTCCAGCGCCGTTTGGGCCCAGCAGGCCGACGCAGCCGCCTTCAGGGACCACTAGATCGAGCCCGTTGACGGCCGTTATTTCGCCGTAGCGCTTGACGACGTGGCTTAGCTCGAGTGCGTGGGGCGTTGACGGCACGCCGAAAGGATCGCAGGCCGCTCTATCGTTCATCGCAATGGCTCACCAATACATCTTTACGATGCACAAGCTGACGAAGACTTATCCGCCGGACAAGACAGTGCTCAGTGATGTTTCGCTCTCCTTCTATCCGGGCGCCAAGATCGGCGTGCTCGGCTACAACGGCGCCGGTAAGTCGAGCGTTCTGAAGATCATGGCCGGGCAGGATCAGGATTACCGCGGTGACGCTGAGCTCGCCCCCAGCGCCAGCGTCGGCCTGCTCGAGCAGGAGCCCCAGCTCGATCCTGAGAAGGACGTCAAGGGCAACGTCGAGCAGGCGGTCGCCCAAACGCGCGCCCTGCTCGATCGCTTCAACGAGTTGGCGGCTAACTACTCAGATGAGACGGCCGAGGAGTTCGCCGATCTGCAAGCGAAGATCGACGCCGCCGACGCTTGGAATCTCGATACCCAACTTGAGTATGCAATGGACGCGCTGCGGCTGCCGCCAAGCGACGCCGACGTGACGACGCTCTCCGGCGGCGAGCGCCGCCGAGTTGCACTCTGCCGCCTACTGCTGACGGCGCCCGACCTGCTGCTGCTCGACGAGCCGACCAACCACCTCGACGCCGAATCGGTCGGCTGGCTCGAGCGCCACCTCGCCGAGTACAAGGGCGCCGTCGTAGCGGTAACCCACGACCGCTACTTCCTCGACAACGTCGCTGGCTGGATCCTCGAACTCGACCGCGGCCGCGGGCTTCCCTACGAAGGCAACTATTCGAGCTGGCTGGAGCAGAAGCAAGCACGCTTACAGCAGGAAGGCAAGCAGGAGAAGGCGCGGCAGAAGACGATCAACTCGGAGCTCGAGTGGGTTCGCGAAAATCCCAAGGGTCGTCGCAAGAAAGCGAAGGCGCGGATCAACAACTACGAGGAGCTGCTGGCGCAGGAGTCCTCGGTCAACCTTGACCAGGTTCAAATCCACATTCCAGCGGGCCCAAGGCTTGGCGGCGTCGTCGTCGAAGCGAAGGAGCTAAAGAAAGGCTTCGGCGACAAGCTGCTGATTGAGGATTTGAGCTTTTCACTGCCGCCAGGTGGGATCGTTGGTGTGATCGGCCCAAATGGCGCCGGTAAGTCAACGCTTTTTAAGATGATCACCGGCGACGAGCAGCCCGACAGCGGCGAGCTAAAGATTGGCGAGACGGTGCAGATAGCCGCCGTTGACCAGAGCCGCGACGCACTTGACGACAACAAAACTGTTTGGGAGGAGATAAGCGGCGGCGACGAGCAGATCATGGTCGGTGAGCGCGAGATGAACTCGCGCGCCTACACGTCATCGTTCAACTTCAAAGGCTCCGATCAGCAAAAGAAGGTCGGGACGCTATCGGGCGGTGAGCGCAACCG